>ERZ1034763.317-NODE-317-length-24520-cov-4.020233_pt1 | contig 24520 bp, 17 predicted proteins | sample MGYA00520701_ERZ1034763 | MGnify/ENA primary metagenome ERZ1034763 (study PRJEB33766, sample SAMN09781707) | gut metagenome | biome: gut microbiome | host: Homo sapiens | place: Madagascar | study: EMG produced TPA metagenomics assembly of the PRJNA485056 data set...
GGAGTGATGTGGCTGAGGATGATTCCGGTGTTGGAGCATCCGGTGATGATTCCGCCCTTGAAGTGGCCTACGAATCCGCCGGCGCGGCATCCAGTGTGAGAGAATATGTTCCCGCTGTTGACGCAGGACTCCACTGTGACATCAGCGGCCTCTGAGCCACCGATGATTCCGCCTATTCTCTTGGCGTTGGTATAGCCGTCATAATCAAGGTAATTGTCCTCGATGAGACCGGCGTTCACGCACTTGCTGATAGTGACCTTGTTGCCGGCCTTTTCGGTTCCCTGGATGGAAGCGAGGATTCCTCCGCTTCGTCCGTTAGGGCCTGTCAGATGACCGTTGTTCGTGCAGTTTATGAACTGGCTTTCCTTGCCGTTCTTCACGTAGGACATTATTCCGGCCACCTGCAAGCCGGTTCCTCCGGCCTGGGCGTTGGCGACCTTGGACTTCACGAGGATGTCTCCGTTGTTCTTCACGGCCTCCTCCTTGGTCTTTCCGCCGACTGTGACATCCGAGCCGCTTCCGATGATTCCGGCGAGGCTGGCAGGCATAGCCTGAGGGCATTCTCCCTCAAGGATGATGCTGACATTGTTGGTCACATTGCTGATCGTCACATTCTCGGCGTAACCCACGATTCCGGCCACGGACGGGGTCACATCCGGGCTTCCGGTCAATGTGATGGCGTCTCCGGCCGCTCCGACAACGAGGTTGCTGATGGTAGCTCCGTCAGCCGCTCCGAAGAGTCCGTAAACGTTGTTCTTGCTCATGTCACAGGTCCAGTTTATGCCGGTGATGCTGTGGCCCTTACCGTTGAACTTGCCCTTGAACGCGTTCGCGAACGAGTACGCAGGTATTCCGGAACCCTCTCCGGCAGCGTTTCCGATAGGTGTCCAGTCTATTCCCGTAAGGTCGATGTCGGCGAGCAGGCAGACTTCACCGTCGGCGTTCTCCCAACGTGTCGTCGAGGCCCCGGCATTGACGCTGCGCACAAACTCCATAAATGTGCCCACATCGGAGATTCCCTTGTCCTCGGACGGATCATCTCCGCCTCCTCCGCCACCTTTCACGATAGGGCTCTGCTTCACTATGATGGATGTGGAAACCTCGTAGAGGCTGTTCTTCAGGATGATGCGGCCTTCACGAGGGGTGTTGGTCTTGCTTTCGAAATATTCAGCCACGAAATTGAACTCGGATGTCTGCAAGGCCTTGGTGTTCACGGCCTTGAGCCAGGATGCGTTTTCCTGGGCCACGGATGCTTCCACGTCGATGTTGTGCGAGATCCTGACAGTGAACGGGGTCATATCCCCTCCAAGGTTGATCACAGGCTCTCCCAGCGGGGTGATGAGCTCGTTGTCTTTGATGTAGTTCTCGAAATCGATGACAGTCTTGCCGTAGGAGAAGAACAGAGGTTTGTAAACGATGTCGTCCCCGGCGGTGGCCATAATCACGACATTGCCTTCCTCGGCGCCTTCCTCCATCGTTACGGAGATTGTCTTGAGGCTCTCGTTGACCTTTACCTTCACATTATAAGCCGTCAGGTAGTCCACGACCGCGTCCTTGGCCATAGTGCCGCTGACCTTGTAGCCGACTTCCACGGGCGCGCTGTAACTTTCCACGGCAAGGAATGACGGAGTCGTGAACGCGATGGCCAGCGACTCGTTGTACTTGACGGAAAAACTGCTGCCGTCAGTCAGGCTGAACACCACAAGGCCGCTCTCGCTGTCAGCAGCGATGTTCTTGAATATGTTGCCGGTCATATCCTTTGCGAGAACGCCGGTGCTCTCGCCGTTGACTGTCCAGTAACCGTCCTTGTCTATTCCTACGACCGGAGCGGGACCGGAGACTGGCATCTTGTCGCCTTCTTTGTCGGTGATCCACTCCCAGGTGGCTCCGTTGTCCTTGGTCTGCCTCCAGTAAAGGACACCTTCATATTCAGCGGTGCCGATCATCGGCGACTTGTCAAGGTCGGATGCCTTGGCCAGGGTGACCGTCTTTTTCTCCCCGTTCCTGTCCTGGTAGGTTATGACGAAGTTTCCTTTCTCGTCAGTTCCCACACGGGAGATGAAGTTGCCGGACACGAATTCCGAAACCGCCTTCAACTGCGACTCCAGATTGTCCGCTTTCTGTTCGAGAGCGGCGACACGGTTCTCCAGATCGGTGATTCCGTTCTCTATCTCGGAGGAATCATACGAACAGGAAAAAAGCGTGGCGACCGCCAGAGATATTGATATTATAGCAGGTATCTTTCTCATAATATGCTATTTCTTACGTACATACATATAATTCATACAACTGCGCTCTCCCTTTCTGTCGCTTGGGCTGCTGACGAGTCCTGAGACCCCGTCTTTCTTAGCCCACATAGCGGATGAGCCGCCACCGTCGAAACGGGTCGAGTTCCAAGCTCCAAGGCGCAGGGCGATCTCTGTGACTTCCTCGGCGTTGACTCCGATGGAGAATCCGACCTGACGGCCGTCGATCTCGGCGATCATAATCCTTGATCCGCTCTTGTCAACGCAGACGAATGTCATCGGGTCGATCAACGTGCGGAAATCGTGGTTCGCAGGGACGGTGTTGAGGGTGTTCTCTCCGTCTGTGACATAGTGCCACATCGTGGAGTTCTGAGTCTGGATAGGCTTCACGACACCTTCAACGTCCATTTGGGCCATCAGCCTGATGTTGTCTCCGACCTTCACAGAGGCGGCGATAGCATCGGCCGTGCTTCCGGTCACCTGGATGCCGACTTCCTTGCGGTCGGTAAGGTAAGGAGCCTCTCCGAGAGCAGTGGTTCTGCCATCGGCGATCGCCGTCACGGTCGCGTCAAACCAACCATCGTTCACGGTCATATTCTTTGATGAATATTTTGCCGTGAGGTATAATGCTTTTGCGCTGAGTGTGTTGGTGATGTTCTGGCGCTCCGGGTGAGGGTATTTGACGTACCTTGAGGTGTAGAGGTTCACAGGGTATGATTTCATTCTGGAGGCGCTTCCGCCGCGCACGATGGTGTCGTTCACCGAGAAGAAAGCATATTCCTTGCCCGCCACTTCGATTTTGCCTGAGAAGGCTTTCTTTCCGCACGAAGCGGTGTTGTCCTTGAAGATCGTGAACGCCCAGGAGTGGTTCACGAGGCTGGAGACAACGGCAGGGTTGTTCATATAGACAAGCTCGCCTTCCTCGATGTGCGCTCCTCTGCTGATTCCGTCATTCGAGTCGAAATAGCCGGTGTTGACTCCGGCGATGACATCCTCTCCGGCAGCGGTCTTGCGCGCGCAAAGCTGGGAAAGGGTCTCGCGGAGGTTGAATCCGTTGTTCTTGTTGGCATTGCCGTTAGGGTTCGGAACGATGTCATCGGCGTAGGATGTCGTGACCTCGATCGCCGGGTTGGTCAGGTCGATCTCCAGTACGTGCATCCTTCTGGTGATGTTCTTGAACTCCATACTGTAGTAGTTGCAGCCTGGCGCGAGGAGTTTCTCCTCCACGGTCTTCCAAAGCTCGTTATCAGTCTCCACGGAGAATGTTCCGCGCATACGGACCGTGCGCACGGCCAGATGACCGCTCTCATCGGCCGCCATCAGGGTGAACTGTCCTTTGCGTAGAGGATCAGGAACAGTGACCTTGATCTTGCCGCCAGCCTCGTCCACCGAAGCCTCGACACTCTCGACCCTTGTCACTTTCAAAACAGCGTTCTCCACCGCTTTCCCTGTCAATGAATATGTGAACTCAAGCGAGGTTGTCCCGTCTTCGACCTTCAGTTCGTCCTTGACTTCCTTACAGCCGAAGAACACTTTCAGAGAGAAGCTTTCGGCTGTGTCAACCGTGAATTTGGAGCCGTCGGCCAATGTGAGCGTCACGGAACCGTCCTCGTTCTTCTCCGCTCCGGCTATCAATGAAGCCTTATGCCCGGATGACTTGATCTTGTCACCCTTGCTGTCAAGAATATACGATCCGTTGGCCATCCAGTAACCGTCTTTGTCCGTGGTGAATGACGGAGTGCGTCCCGCCACTGGGATCTTGGCTCCGTCGTTGTCGGTGAGGATTGTCGTCTTACCTCCTACGGTGATGGTCCAGTAAAGGACACCGTTCTCTTCCTTGGTGCCGATGATGTCCACGCTCTTGATGTCATCCTTGCCGGCTATGATGGCTGTGGCCTCTTTGCCATCAGAGGTAGTGTATTTGATTGTGAAGCCACCGTCTGTGTTCTCCTGAATGGAGGTGATCAGACCTCCATTCTTTGCAGCCGAAAGAAGACCTATCTGGCTTTCCAGTTCTGTCAGTGATGCCGTCAGTTCGGCAATCTGTTTCTGGGCCTCGTCCACCTGCTTCCAGAGCGATGAGTCATCGTACTCCGAGCAGGACACCACCAGCATCGCGGCGGCCAAAGCCTGAAACAATATCTTATGTCTTTTCATTTTTTGTTGATTTTGCGGTCTGTTAATAGCCTGGGTTCTGTGTCAGGACACTCTTCCCGGTTGTCTCGTCGATCGGATAGATCTGCATCTGCTTGTTAGGGATAGGGTAGAGGTAATCCTTCTCCTCCCACTTGTAGGTCTGGTCCTTGAACTGCACGAGGTAACCGCTTGTGCCTTCCGAAAGGGTGTTTTCCTTGCCCGGAGCCACGTTCAAGGTGTTGTCGCAGTCTGTCTGCGGAGTGCTTCCGCTGTAGATGCAGAGGTCCGGTTTACCATCGTTGTTCATATCATATTCCCCGAGTCCCGGGAACCAGCAGCCGATGAATCCAGGTCCGAGAGTGTTGGAGGCAGGGCAGATCTGCTGTCCTTCGTGCCAGCGGAGCATATCCCAAAGCCTGAAGCCTTCGTTGACCAGTTCGACGGTCCTTTCCCTTCTGATCTCAAGGATAAGTCCCTTGTCGGCGCCTTCCAGATGCTTGTCAGTGTAGTAAGAGCTCAGGAACGAGTCCGGAGCGGCGTTGGCCTTGGCCACATCCAGTCCCGGCATGCCTACCCTCGCGCGGATCACATTGACGGTCTCGTCGATCACGCTCTGGTCAGCCTGTCCGAGCTCAGCCTTGGCCTCGACGTAGTTCAGAAGCACTTCACCATACCTGAATATCGCATAGTCGGTGGTCGATGTGGTGGCTCCGTCGTGCGTGTCGTCAGAGAAGTATTTGATCGGACGGTAGCCACTTCTCTCGTAATCCTTGCAGCTTGGATAGTACTTTGTCGATGCGTCGGCGTTGACAGCGACATAGTCCGGAGCGGCGATGGTCTGTGCCATACGTGGATCACGGCCGTTGAACTCCTGGTTGTACTGCATCGTCTGCCATCCCTCCTGGCTCTGGAACGGAGTTCCGTCGGCCATAAGGTAATGATAGGCAAGGGCTCTTGTCAATGAATATCTCTGGTTCTTGTACGTGAATTGTACTCCGTGGCGGATGTTCATCTCCGCTGTGTAGAGGAATCTTCTGGACAGGATGGTCTCGCTGGTCTCGGCGTCCTCAAGCACGAAGTAGTCACGGTAAGGCTGTCCCTTGACGAGGGTGGCTCCGTTGTACATCTTATACTTTCCGCTCTCCATCACGGCCTTTGCCGCGTCGGCGGCCAACTGGAGGAAATAAGCCGATGAAAGTGTGATGGTTGTGCCGTCCTCTTTCGTGTAGGACTCGTCGGCGATGTCATGGTACTTTCTCCAGGTTCCCTCAAATAGGGCGATACGGGATTTCAGCGCGTAAGCCGCGTATTTGTTGATCCTGTAAACCCCTTCCGACCAGGAAACCGGCAGGCCGTCTATGGCACGGTCAAGGTCTTCCATGATCTTCTGCATCACGAAACCTCTGCTGTCGCGCGGACGGTAGAGAGACTCCTTGTCGGAGTCGGAGATGACGTGGTCATAGAAAGGAATATCCCCGTACTTGCGGACCTTCTCGTAGTAGAAGACCGCTCTGAAGAAATAGGCTATTCCGTCATATTTCTTGCGCACGTCCTCGTTTGTGCACTTCACGGAATGTTCCAGATAGTAGTTGATGGATCTGAGGTCCGACCAGGTGCTTGCGCTCCAGGTCTCAGTCTCTGCCTGACGGGTACCCCTCTGGATCGAGCTCAGGGACAGATGGAACTGAAGGTCGTTGTCCTGAAGGGCTCCGTCAAAGGAATCGTCCGGCTTAGGCAGCATTGCGTAGAATCCGTTCGTCGCAAGCGTGAGCTCTTTCTCGTTGGTGTAGAACGTCTCAGGAGAAAGGGCTGTCTCAGGGAACTTGTCGAGGAACCCTTCACAGGATGTGAAAGCCAGCGCCGACAGCAGTCCCGCCATAAGAATATTGTATGTAGTCTTCATGATCATATTCATTTAGAATGTTATGTCAATTCCGAATGACACTGTCCTTGAGAATGGGTAGATGCAGTCGTCGCTCTGCTTTGAGGATGCCGTGGCCACTTCCGGATCGACATATTTGGTGTACTTCTTCATCGGCGACCAGTACCAGAGGTTTTCTCCGGTAAGGTAGAGGCGCACTTTCTCGACAGCTTTGTTCTTCTTCAGAGGAAGTGTGTAGCCGAGGGTGACGTTCTTGAGCCGGAGGTAGGCCGCGTTCTGGAGGTAGCGGTCCGTGTTGACGCCAAGCGCGCAGTTAGCGTAGGTCTCGTAACCCCTTCTTCTTGGGAAGTAGGTGTTTCTGTTGTCCTCCGTCCAAGCCTTTGACTCAAAGTCGGTCGGGACAAATGAGGAGGCAGGGAATCCATAGAGGCTCCAGAAGTAGGAACAGTTCTTAGGAGGCATCCAATCGCAGTGTCCGACCCCTTGGAAGAACACGGAGAGATTGAAGCCGTACCAGTCCACATCGCCTCTCAATGAATATGTGTACCTTGGCCTGTTGTTTCCGATGATGTAGCGGTCGCCCGGTTCGTCAAGCGTGTTGGCTCCGGTGTTGATGACACCGTCTCCGTTCCTGTCCACGAATTTGACGTCTCCGGCCATCAGTTTCGCCATTGATGCCACGCCGCACTCATAGACCACCTTGTTGACAGCGGTGTCGTTGATTCTGGACTGGTATTCAGCGGCTTCCTCGTCAGTCTTGAAGAGTCCTTCCACCTCGTAGCCCCAGATGTCTCCGAGTCTTTGTCCCACGTAGTGCTGGCTGAGCGACTTGTTCGGGTTGTCGAACTTTGTGATTGTCGTCACATAATCTCCAAGAGATCCCGTGATGGAGTAGTAGAGTGGCTTGCCAGCCGCTGTGATCTGGTCTTTCCATGAGAGGGTGATCTCGTAGCCTTTGGTCCTCAGGTCTGCTCCGTTGATCTTAGGTGAGCTTGTTCCGAACACCGCCGGAAGTTCCTGTGACGAGGTCAGCATATCCTTTGTGTCCCTGATGTAGAAGTCGGCGCTCGCGCTGAGCCTGTTGTTGAAGAATCCGAGATCGAATCCGAGGTTGTAGGTGATGACCGTCTCCCAAGTCAGTCCCTGAGTGATGGCTCCCGGAGTGCTGACCATTCCGGCCTTGTTCGTGCTGTCGAACGTGTAGTTCATCATCGATGTGGAAAGTGTGCTGATGTAGGAATAGTTGCTGACCTGCTGGTTTCCGAGCGAACCGTATGACACACGCACCTTGGCGAGATCCCACCAGTTCTTCAGACCGCCCCAGAACTTTTCCTCGGAGATTCGCCAACCGGCTGACGCAGAAGGGTAGAACGCCCATCTGTCACCTTTCGCGAAACGTGACGAACCATCCTCACGCCCTGAGATCTCGAACAGGTACTTGCCGGCATAGTCGTAGTTCACGCGGGCGAAGAATCCGAGTGTCCTGTAGGCCGTGTTGCTCTCATCGGCCCTCTCGATGGTTCCCTGCGCCATGTTGATGAACGCGAGTTTGTCTGAGATCGAGCCTTTCTGACGGATGGTCGAGGTGGAGGATCTGTAGTCCTGGAACTGTGAGCCGGCCACGGCCGTAAAGTTATGATTGCCCCATGATTTGTTCACATTGAGGTAAGCGTTGGCCACATGGCCGTTCAGGTAGGCGCGCGCCTCATGGTAGAAATCGTAGATGGAGCCGTTGGTCATCTCCACGATGTTCTTCATATTCTTGTCCCACGTGTTGGCGGTAGGATAGGAACGGTAGCTGTTGAGGTTGTCGCGTCTTCTGTAGGTGTAGTCAGCCGTGATGTTCATCCACTTGGTGAGGTCGAACACGAGCCTGTTGGTGATCACCCAGTAGTTCACCTTTCTGGAGTTCTTGTTCCTTCCGTCCGTGAACACACCGCCACGTCCCGAAGCGATAGGGGAGTCAGCGAACTGGATGCCGTTGGTGTACATCGTGGTTGTTCCGTCCGGGTTGACCGGCACGATGGTCGGACTGATGTTCTGGGTGATGTTCCAGAGGATGCCGGACGAGGTAAGGTCCTCAGAACCGTCCTGCTCCCAGAATCCGCCGTAGTTGTAGGCCGAGCCCTCATAGCTGAGGTTTCCTGTGTAGCGGAGCCACGGCTTCACCTTGGCGTTCACCTTGGCGCGGAATGAATATCCGTTCATAATGTCCTCGCTGGCGTTGTTGAAGACACCTTCACGGTAGAGATAGCGTCCGCTTACATAGTAGTCGATCTTGTCGTTGCCACCGTTGATGGTCACATTATGCTCTGTCTCCGGACGCGATCTTTTGAATATGTAGCCGTACCAATCGAAATTTCCAAGGTAGCGGTACTTGCCCTTGTCGTTGGTATAGACCCAAGGCCTGTCAGGATTCTCGGTCTTGTCGTTCCTGCGGTCGTAGAGCATCTGCATCTCCTCGTCCGTGTAGTTCCAGGCGTTGTAGCCCTTGCCGGAATGGAGTGTGAACTCATTGGAGAGATTCACATAGTCGTAACCGGTCGTGATGAAGTCCGTGCGTGTGGTGTTGAAAGCCACGCCTCCACGGCCGTTGTAGGTTACTTTCAGGTCTCCTGCCTTTCCGCTCTTGGTGGTGATGAGAACCACACCGGCCGATGCCGTGGCACCGTAGATCGAACAAGCCGAGGCATCCTTCAGCACGGAGACTGACTCGATGTCGTTAGGATTCACCTGTGAGAGCGAGGACTCGATTCCGTCAACGAGGATCAGCGGGCTTCCGGAGTTCAGGGACACCTGCCCGCGGATCTTCACGCTGTATTCCTTTCCTTCAATGGAACCGTTGCTCATGCTCATGACAAGGGATGGATCCGCTCCTTGGAGAGCCTGCGCCGTGTTGGTCACAGGCCTGTTGTTCAGATCCTTGCCGCTGATGACTCCGACCGCTCCGGTCAGGTTCACCTTTTTCTGGACGCCGTAACCCACGACTACTGACTCTTCCAGAAGGTCGATGTCCTCCACAAGGTTGACCACGATTCCCGCTGTCTGGCTTCCGAACGTGGCGGTGTAGTCCTTGTAGCCCATCATCGACACCGTGAACGACCGTCCCGGAGCCGCCTTGATGGAGAAGTTTCCGTCCAGATCGGTCATCGCCACGTTGTCCTTCTTCCCGTCGAGCAAAATCATAGCTCCCGGCACAGGGCCTGACGCGTCAACGACTTTTCCGGAATATTCAGCCGGCGCCTCCGCCTGCTGTCCGTTTTTGACCACGAGGATCATCTTCCCGTCCAGACTTGCCTGCATCCCGGTTCCGTCCAGGATGGCCGCCATCGCCTCCATCACGGTTTTCCCTGACGGAGGAGTGACCTTTCTGTTAACGTCGAGAAGGCTCTCGTTGTAAGCCACAGTCATCCCTAATTGATGCTCAATGGCCTCGAACGCTTGTCTGACGGTCATCGTCCCGGACCGGAAGTTCACGACCTGGTTCTGGGCGTGAAGTCCGATGGCTGGAATGATGACCAGCATAAGCGCGATCAGATAATGTTTAATCTGCTTCATAGACTGTTTTTGTTGGTATTTGGTTTTAACGATTTATATAATATTCATCAATATATTCATTCATAATTTTCCAGCCTTTTTTCCGTAGGCTGTGATTAGAGGTGGTTCGTCTTTATCTTATGTAAACGCAGTTGTTCTCGATGTGGTACCTCATTCCCGGCACAAGCTTGCAGATCGCGCTGAGCATCTGGTCCAGCGTCTCTCCATGCACGAATTTGGCCGTCAGGATCATATCATCGTATTTCCCGGAGGTGATGTAGGTGTTGAGTCCGTACTTCCTCTCTATCGCCTTGGCTATTCCGTGAATATTCTCGGACCGGAAACACATATCCCCACGCTTCCAGGCCGTGTCCTCAGCCGCGTTCACGTGCGTGACGGTGGCCTCTCCGGTGGCTCTGTCGTAGGACAGCCTCTCGTTGGGAACCATCAGGAAACTTTCTCCGCTGCCATTCAGTGTCGCCGAGACGCTTCCCTCGCACAACGTCGCAGCCATGTTCCCTGACTCCGGATATGCGTTCACATTGAAGGTGGTTCCGTGCACCTGAATCGCGATGTCGGAAGTGTTTACTGTGAACGGAATATTCTGATTATGAGTTACTTCGAATATTGCCTCGCCTGAAAGGAACACAGTGCGCTCCGTGGCGGAGAATCTTTCCGGGAATATGATCACGGACCCAGCGTTGAGCAGAACCTTTGAGCTGTCCGGCAGGGTGACCTCCCGCGTCTCGCCGTTGTGGGTGGAGATCTCGCACAGTCTTGCCGGTCCGGCCGGGATCACCGCTTCCGGTCCGTTCAGTTTCTCGTTGACCTTGAGTGTCGCCCAAGGCACAAAGAACAGCACGGCCGCGGCAGCGGCGCAGGTCATCGCCGCTCTGAATATCCTGTGCCTTAAACCAGTGCGTATTATCTTGGTCTGCGTCTTCTCAAGATTGTCGGCGGAATCCATCACCTTGGTGAACGCCTTGTCCACTTCTTCTTTCGGAAGTATGTCACCATAGTGTTTTTCCCACTCGTTCCGGATGTCTTTGTCTGTCATAATTATGGGTCTTGTAATCCTATTGGAGTTTCAATGCTTACTGACGAGCATAAGACAACAAAACCGTTTCTTACACCCAAAGAAAATCTGAATTTTTTATAACTTTGTCTCATATAAAATAATATGTTGACAGAAAGCCAGGAAAGACTCTTGATGGAACGCACCGCCGAAGGCGACCGAAGTGCGTTCCGCCAGCTTTTTGACAACTATTATCCGGTGGTCTTCGGCTTTATGAAAAGCCTCCTTCAAGTCAAGGAAGACGCCTCGGATGTAGCCCAGGAAGTCTTCATCAAGCTCTGGTTGATGCGCTCCGCCCTACCCGACATCACATCCCTGCGTTTCTACCTGTACCGGATGAGTCTGAACCAGACCATAAACTTCATCAAGAAGAACAAGTCCAATGTCCGCTCTCTCCTGACCGACATCCCGTACGACCAGATGGTCGAGGATGCCATTGATATGAAGGACAAGGAAGCCTTCATCGCCGCCGTTGTGAGCCGTATGCCCGAACAGCGACGCAAGATATTCATAATGAGCCGCATCGAACATCGTTCCAACGATGAGATCGCCACCCTCCTCCACATCAAGAAGAAGACCGTGGAGAACCACCTCAACCTCGCCCTGAAGGAACTCCGCACCGCCCTCCCGGCCTCGCTCTTCATATTCATCACCTTTTTTCAGTAGTCACCCCCGCCCATCGGCATCCGGAGTGATTTTTATGAATATTTTTGTAGCAAACAGCACTGTCTTTCAGTCTTTATAGCAAACGGTTTTTTTATGAACGCTGACGAACAGGAATTTAGCGGATTGGTCAAAAGGCATAAGGGGACGATCTACTCGGTCTGCATAAAGGAACAGTTGAAAAAGTTTAACGGATAGGAAACCGCGTCTCGGGGGATTAACCCCGGCACGTTTTCCTTAAAAAGATTGAATGAATATGTTGACGAATAATCAAAAGAACGAATTTGACGAGATGAAGTCTCAGATGCAGGTGCTGAAAAACCACCTTTCAGACAGTGAGATCGTCTCCAGGGAGATGCTTGACGCCACAATAAATTCAAGCGCCAAAAATCTGATCAGCAAACGTTTATGGAATATCGTGGCGATAGTCACCGTCTTGCTTATGGCTGGCTTCATCGCCTATGTCTGCCTGTCCTTGCACAAATGCAGTGTACTGTTTATGGCCGCCACCATTGTCTGGTGCGTTTTCCTCGCTCTTGTCAACTTCCGTCAGTACAAGGACAACTTCAGGGAGCGTCTGCTTGACGGATCTGTCACTGACACTGTGGGCACGGTGTCGAGATGGAAACTTCAGAACCTCCGTCAAGGCATCAGCATCGCCGTCGCCACAGTCATCTGGAGCGCCTTCTGTCTCAACGAAATCTGGGCCGACATCACGACCGACATATCCCATCTTGTGTTCGTTGCGGTCCTCTACATCTTTGTCCTGAGCACCGTCGGCGGCCGTTATCACCGAATCCACAAAGTCACCACCGACCTCTTGAAGCAAATCGACACCCTCCGGTAATATCCCCGTGCCATCAACAGAACGCCCTGTACCGGTGGCGCCCTGTACTGCGGCCGGCGACTCTTAGGTGTGCGAATATATTCACACCTGGAACGCCAACTCGTTAGTTATCAGGCTAATGGTGTTTCAGGTGCGTATGGTTTGTCGCACCTGGAAGTCCGGACCCCCAACAGAACGCCCTGTACTGGGGGCACCGACTCTTAGGTGCGCGAATACATTCACACCTGGAGCACCAACTCGTTAGTTATCAAGCGAATGATGTTTCAGGTGCGTATGTTTTCTCGCACCTGGAAGTCCGGAACACCAACCGGTGTGGGACTGAAGTACTATGACTTCAAGGCTGACAAGAATCACTTCTTCGTTCCTACTTTCGCTCACATCCGGTATAGCATTTTGAATTGGAATGTGAGTCCGCTGATTGAGCTGAAGGCTGGAATCTTAGGAGATTTCACAGACAGGGGCACCGGGCATTTCTTCCGTCCGGCGGTCGGAGTCAAGTATAAGAACGCGGGAATCAAGGTCGGCTATGATTGGGTGAACGTCAACTATGACGTGGCAGGGCTTGGAAAGAACTCGGTGACGATTGGTGCTTTCTATAAGTTTTAAATCTCTCGTGACGGGTAACTAACTGATAAACAAGGAATAAAGCGATCGCCTTCAGGTGTGACTATCTGAAGGCGATCGCTTTTGTCGCTGATTGTCAAATGGTTGGCTGCCACGGTGTTTCGACTTGCTTACCTTGCTGGACTCACTGGCGCTTGGGGAGTGGTCGCTTCGACAGGCTCAGTGACCTGTGGGTTTAGCGACCGGTATAGGTTCAGCAAACGATTGTGAGCTTAGTGACCGAGATAGGCTCAGAGTCCGTTCGTGGATTCAATAACAGACTAAGACACCGGCCGTGACGGCAGGCTTTACTTCTCGTACGGGGTATAGACTCCGAACTCGGCGAGGGAGAGGAGACCGGTCCATTTGGTGAAACGGACACGGACGGCGTCGGCATAAACCTTGTCGAAGCGGTGGATTTTCACGCGGCTCTGGGTCGGGGTGGTGCCGTTGAAGACTGGATGCCAAGTGCCTTTGTGGAGATATTCAATGACATATTCCTGCATCACGCCGGCCTTTGGCTCGGTCATCACGACCATATTGATGAGGGAGCCGGGGTCGAGTTCGACTTTCCAGAACGGCTCTTTGACTTCGGGGCTGGAGACCCAGCAGGTGCGGAAGTTGTCGTCGTTGGCGAAATCCATTATGTCCATGTCGTCGGACCAGGAGGAGTCGCACGGCTTGCCGATGGCGATGTTGATGTCGGTGATCGGCTCCATTGTCTCGGCCACGTCCACGATGTGGCCGGTGTTCTTCCAAATCTTGCCTATGCGCTTCAACGCGTCGATGCAGTTCTGGTCCATCAGGCCGTCACGGTTCGGGGCGGAGTTCAGAATGTAGGTGCAGTAGGCGTTGTTGTAAGGGATTATATTCCCTTTCACTATCTCGTCCACATCCTTAAGCGGAGAGTTCGGGAACTCGGCCTTCCAGAACCAGGTTTTCTGCAAAGGATAGCAGGCCATCGCCGGGAGCTGGTTGGTTTCCGGGGATATTTTCTGACCGGCGCCCTGCTCGTAGCAGCGGATGTCTGAATAGAACAGAGCCTCGGACGGGTACTTCGCTCCGTTCAGATCCATCACCAGGCAGTTTGGCTGGATGCTCTTGATGAGATGATAAAACTCTGGGAATGAGACATCTGAATATGAAATCCTGCCCCACGGAGCGTCCCATCCATCGAACATTATGGTGTTGACTGGGCCGTATTCAGTGAGAAGTTCGCGCACCTGGCTTTTGAGCAGGTTGATTTTCTCCGGGGTGAACGGCAGGGTCGGGCGGATGCGGTGATGGGTGTCCAGGATCGAGAAGTGGAACATTATCTGCATCCCGGCCTTCCGGACGGAATTGACCAGTTCACGCAGGACATCCCTGTGCAGAGGGGAACTCATCACGCTGTAATCCGTGGTCTTTGTGTCCCACATGCAGAATCCGCTGTGGTGCTTGACCGAGACGCAGATGAATTTCATCCCTGCGCTCTGGGCTGCCTTGACCCATTGGTCAGTGTCCAGCTTGACCGGGTTGAACACCTCCGGACTAAGGTCAGGATCGGTCCAGTCGGCTGTCTGGTAGGTCGGGAGACCGAAGTGAACAAACATTCCGAGCCTCAGGTCAACGAACTCCTGCTGGAGTTGGTGGAGACTTTTTTCCTGCGCCGCCATCATCATCGGGACGGCCAGCAGGGCCAATAGGGTTGAGATGTACTTTTTCATAGTCGCTAAGTTACGAAAGATTTTTTGTAACTTTATGCCGACAAAAAAACTTTGCCGATCCGCGGACATCCAGCCACTATGTATTTGGCAAAGGTGCTGCGTGTTATTTAGAATTACTTAATAAACATTGATAATGAATTCAAAAGAAAGAATTGCCAAGGCCTTGACTGTCGCCACCGACACCAAGGTGTTTGAGATGGGCTGCGGAGTCAGCTCACAGGCTCCGGCGGAGTTCAAGAAGTGGTTCCCGGGACGCAAGGCGGTCGTTGTGGCCGACCTGAACACTTGGAAGGCGTTGGGTGAGAAAGTTTACGGGGAGTTTGTCGCTGCCGCTATCCCAACCGAGAAGTACATCATCGAAAAGGACGAGTTCCACGCCGATTGGAGATATGTCGATATGGTCGATCACATCATCGCCGGAGACTTCACCGCCGCCAAGGCCATAGAGAATGATCCTGAATATGTCGAGCCTGACGCAGAGAAGGCTTTCAGACCGACTTCCGAGGCTGAATATGTCGCCGTCTCCGTCGGCTCAGGTGTCATCAACGACCTCTGCAAACTGGCCTCCCATCACTACGGCCAGTCCTACCTGACATTGCCTACGGCGGCTTCCGTTGACGGTTTCTCGTCGTTCGGTGCCTCGATTTCCTACCATAACTCAAAGCAGACATTCTCCTGCCCGGCCCCAAAGGTGATCATCGCGGACATTGACGTGATCGCCGCCGCCCCGAAGGTGATGACCGCCGCGGGTTACGCCGATCTTGCCGCAAAGGTTCCTGCCGGAGCCGAGTGGATGATCGCCGACCTGATGGGCACGGAACCGATCAAGCCGGATGCCTGGCACGTGCTTCAGGACTATCTTGATGACCTTCTGGCTGACCCGGAGGGTGTGGCCAAGGGTGACAAACAGGCCGTTGCCGATCTGTTCGAGGGGTTGACTCTCAGTGGAATAGCGATGCAGGCCGCACAGTCCAGCCGTCCTGCTTCCTGCTGCGACGACCTGTTCAGCCATATTCTTGATATGACCCATCATCGCTTCAACGGCAAGCTCCAGTCGCACGGATTCCAGGTCGCTATCGGCACCCTTACGATGTGCGCCGTGTTCGATGAACTGTTCAAGATGGACCTCACCAAGATTGATGTGGACGCTTGCGTGAAGGCTTGGCCTACGCTGGAGCAGGAGCAGGAAAGGGCTCTTGAGATATTCAAGAATTTCCCTGCGCCGAAGCTTGGCTACACCGAGATCACCAAGAAATATGATGACGCCGAGACCGTCCGTGTCCAGCTGACAAAGGTGAAGGAGGGCTGGCCGGAGCTCAAGAAGAAGCTTCAGGGTCAGGTATATTCATTCGCCAAGATGCAGGATCTGATGAAGAAGGCCGGCGCGCCGTACGATCCTTCGATGATCGGCGTGACCCGCGAGATGCTCAAGAATATGTTCCCGAAGGTTCAGCTGATGCGTTTCCGCTTCAACGTCCTCGACCTTGCGAAGAGGGGAATGTTCTATGATCAGCTTGTGGAGTCTGTCTTCGCTCCCAGCGCCGCTTGGGACCTGACAAAGGAGAGGAATTAGATTTTTTCGTCGGCGGACAATTACTTTTGAATATGATCGGTGCCACTGGTGATTGTCTGCCGGCAAGATATGTCTTAGGAATATGACAGTGCGTGGAACGGGTGTCCGTGGCTTTGCGAAAGGCCGTGCGTTCGTGGTCAGAGACTGCGGGCAGAGGAATCCGTTCGAGGATATCCCGCCCGGCAGCGTCCTTGTTGCCGAGCGGCTGTCGCTGTCAGACTCCACTCTGATTGATTTCCGCAACGTGGTCGGAATAGTCACCAAGGAGGAAGACGTTGACGGTCAGGTCTGTGTGTTGGCGAAAGGCATCGGCGTTCCGGCGATAGTGGGCATAGCCAATTGTTTTAACGAGATCGTGACAGGCGACCGTCTCCTGATTTGGAATCTTGACGTGATTGTCAACCCGGATCTCGACACCACCATCGCCTACGAGAAAGCCCGCTCAGAATCCGACACCCAGCTCAGCCTCAATCTTCCGCACTCTACGTATTATTAATAAAAACCGAAATGGTACAGGAGAAGGCCATTTGGTGTACCAACCGCCTTTAAATTAGGCTTTGGCACAGCAAAGGCCAAATACATTATGGAGAACAAGAGCTTGCCGAAGAAACCGAGGAGAGTGTAAAGTTTCTTTACACCCAGTGTTAAATTTCTTTACACTTTCTGAAAATGAAAATCTTGCTAAAATATTCATAAATAATTAATTACGTGATTTGGCACGAAGTTGGTTCAGCGAAAATGCTGGTTTTAACTTAGGTATTATGTCAAGCACGTATTTGAAGTTCCTGTCGAGGAACAAGCTTTACACCTTCATCGAGGTTTTCGGACTTTCGGTGGCATTGGGATTTGTCATTCTGTTGGCTTCGTATGCGAGGACGGAGTTCAGTGTCGGAGCCAGACAGCCGCTTTCCAAGCAACTTTATGTTGTCGGGGCGGGGGATAATATCGGAATGACGCTCGGAACTTCCGAGGAGTTTTTCCCGTCCATTCCGGAGATCAAGGATTGGACCCGGATAGTAGATATGGACAACACGGACATTATGGTCGGTGATGACTATTATAAGGCGGCAGAGGCTTCGATAGACACTAATTTCTTCAATCTCTTTGACTACCGCCTTGTCGGTTGCCATAGGGACAGGGTTCTGGAGAACGAGGACGAGGTGATACTGACCGAGACGTTCGCCAAGAAAGTGTTCGGAAACGAAGATCCTATCGGCAGGACATTGAACGTTGACAAGGATAAGTGGACGGTGATCGGTGTCGTTGAGGATTTCGGACCTACCGATGTGTTCAAGCATTACGATCTGTTCACAAGCATCAAACGCGCGCAGAAGCGTGTAGTGTGGATGGACAATTTCGGCAGCACGATTCCGATCGTCCGTCTTGATGAAGGGACTGATGTGGATAAGGTGCGTGATGATCTTCTTAAAAAGTATCTCGGGTACTGGAATTTCTATAAGGCTGACAATTCTGACAACGCCTTTTTGTGGGGATCGAGTGTGACGAGGCTTGACAAGGTTTATTTTTCGGGTATGGATGCTTGGAGCTGTCTAAGGACCGGTGACGGGAAACAGGTTGAGCTTCTGTTCATCGTGGCTCTGGTGCTGCTGGTCTCCGCCATATTCAATTATATCAATCTGACTGTCGCGCAGACGGGGAAGCGTGCCAAGGAAATGGCCACCAGGCGGTTGCTTGGCGAAAGTTCAAGGAATATAGTTGCGAGGTACATCGCTGAGTCATTTGCCTTTACGACCGGGTGCTTCATCGTGGGCTGTTTGCTGGCATATTTATGCAAGCCTGTGTTTGACAGGATTTTGAGTACCGACATTGTGCTGACTCCTGATTTGACCACAGTGCTTTGGGCTGTTCTTGCGTTGGTTGTCATCTCCGTGGTCTCGGCTTTGCTCCCTGCGATGCTTGTCTCACGCTTCAAGCCGATTGATGTCGTGAAAGGCGAGTTCCGTTTCAAGAACAAGATGATTTTCGGCAAGGTGTTCATCGTTCTTCAAACCGTGTTCAGCACCATCCTTATCACTATGGCCATCGTGATGACAGCGCAGGTGAGCTACCTCGTGAACCTTCCGGTGGGCTACGAGACAAAGGATGTCATTCAGGTCAATTCACGAGATGTAGGCTATAGGAGAGGACCTCAGGAGGCGCTTCGCACCAGATTGAAGGCTTTGCCTCAGGTGGTTGACGCAGGACTTGGAATCACTTCTCCGATTTCTTGCGGAGCGAACGGCCTTCACGATGAGAACAATCAGATAATCGGTTGGATGCGTATGGCCCAGTTGGACACGACTTCGCTTAGGATTCTGGGAATCAGGGTCTTGGAAAAATACAGCGAACTCTCTTCGCCAAAAGTGCTTTTGACGGAGACTTCCAAGAGAACCCTCGGTGTGACGGCGGAGCATCCTTACGCTGGCGGAAGCTACACCAATGGTGAATATGAAATCTGTGGCGTCATCCCGGATTTCTGCGCCAACAACGCTCTGTTCGAGCCGATGGAGAACGAGCGTAATTCCATAAGGATTATCGACGAGAATTATGATTACGCCTTCATTCAGCTTCTTAAGATAACGGGTGATCGCTCCGAGGCTATGGCCGCGGTCAGGAATGTCTGCAAAGAGTTTGCGAAGGAGACCACAGGCGTTCCTGTGGAGATGGATGCTTACTATCTGGACGAGAAACTGGTCGATGATCTGAAGGGTACCAAGAACACGATGCTGCTTGTGATTTCGTTCATGGTCATGGCCATCCTGATCTCGGCTCTCGGCCTGTTTGCTATGTCGCTCTATTTCACTGAGCAGCAGAGCCGCCAGATCGCCGTACGCAAAGTCTTCGGCGCCGAGGTCAGTTCTGCCGTCTGGACATTGTCTAAGTCGTTCATGGTCATGAGCGCTGTCGCTGTCGTGCTTGCCGCCCCGTTTGCGGTATGGGGCATAACCTATTATCTCCAAGGATTCTACACGAAGATCACTTACCCTTGGTGGGCAATTGTCCTCGCTGCCTTGATCTCACTCCTGATTTCGTTCCTCTCCGTTGTCGGCCAGACCTACGCCGCCGCCACCAAGAATCCGGTCAAGACCCTGGGGCAGGATTAATGTGGGGGTAAGAACCCAACTTTTTACGTTTCTTATCAAAATTTACGTTTTTGTTCCCTATAATTGCGGAATATGAACTGTAAACTATGATAAGAAACGTTACTTTTTATGATGTCCTCACCGCCCTTGGCGATCTCATCATGCCACGCGAATGCATTGTCTGCGGACGACCTCTTGCCCTGCGCGAACGCCATCTCTGCATCGGATGCCTTGCCGATCTGCCGCGGACATATTTCTCGAATATGCCGCACAACCAACTTGCCGACAGGTTCAATGCGTTGATCCAGCGTGATCTGGATGCGACCTGCGTTTTTGAGGAATATTCCTACGCCACATCCCTGTTCTTTTACCGCTCCCAGACAGGCTACAGGCTGATCACCCAGAGGCTGAAATATCATTCCGACTATGCCGCGGGGCGTTACTTTGCCTCGATGCTCGGCCGTGAGATGGCCTCATCGCCGGTTTACTCCGATGTGGATGCCGTGATTCCTGTGCCCTTGCATTGGACCCGGCTTTGGCCCCGAGGACATAATCAAGCTGAGATCATAGCCGAGGTTCTGGCAAGTTTTCTCGGGGCGGAGATGCGCACCGACATCCTTTACCGATCCCGCAGAACCCGTACACAGACAAAACTCTCGGTTGAGGGAAAGGCCCGCAATGTGACTGGGGCGTTTCAGGTCAGGCGAATGAGAGCCTTCCCTGAATATTCACACATCCTTCTTGTGGATGATGTTTTCACGACCGGGGCGACGCTTCGTTCCTGCCAGAAGGCGTTGCGGACGGTTTTTCCGCCTCCAGTCCGTATCAGTGTCGCCACTTTAGCCTGTGTCGGAATGTAAGATATGTTACATTCTGGTTACGAATCGTAAGGAGAAACGTTTTAGGTTGTGAGATTTTAAGCGCGATGTGCATTTCATGCCGTGTATCATGTGTCTATTAAAACTGATTAAAATTTCCCTTATTGTTTATAGGGTTGGAAATAAAACGGTTAAGTCTGTATATTCGTAAATTTTTGCAAAAAAATATTAAAAAATGTTTGCAAGTATCAAAAAAAGCTGTACCTTTGTACTCGGGTTGAGCAAGGAGGTTCTCTCCCCGATCAACCTATTGGTTATTAGTTTTAGTGTTATTAATTATGTGGTTAGAGTGAGAGTCCACGCGCGATGCGTCGACGCTCATTTTTTTTGTATATACCCCAGCCTTAGATATGTTCGGTCGCTGAGCCTGTCGAGGCGACCGAAGTGTTCCGGTAACAGACCTTGCCGATGTGCCTGACTATTCTTAAATTTGTAAGAAGAAAACACAACGTATATGCTAGAACTCGGAATCAAAGGCCGTCAGGAGGAGATCGTGACGGAAGAACTTACCGCCAGCCACATCGGCAGCGGCACTGTCAGGGTGTTCGCCACCCCGATGATGATAGCCCTGATGGAACGCACAAGCCGCCTCAGTGTGAAGCCTTACCTTGAGGAGGGACAGGAGACTGTCGGAACAAAAGTCGATGTCTCACACGTCTCTTCCACACCTGTCGGTCTGAAGGTGTGGTGTGAAAGCGAAGTCGTTGAGATTGACCGCCGAAGGATTGTCTTCAAGGTGGCTGCCTACGATGAGAAAGGCCTGATAGGCGAGGGCACGCACGAGCGCTTCGTCATTGACGTCGCCAAATTCCAGGCAAAGACCGAAGAAAAGAAAACACATTAAGAATTTACTTCCCGCACATCCTGCGGACCTCTTTCCGGGCCTTACGGAACTGTGCGAGATATTCATCATTCGCCTGCAGCCGCGCGAACACGGCTCCGGCGATGATTCTTGCCGCCTTGATGTCACTCATCCAATGGCAGCCGGCTATGACTCTTGAATATGCCCCCTCGTCCGCACGCTTAAGGATCTCGTTCTGCCTTTCCGGGCGCAGTGCGCAAAGGATGTAGGCCAGGCCGTAGTAGTTGGCGGAATGGCCGGACGGATAGGAATAGTTGGTCTTCATCCATTCATCTGACTCAGGAGTCATACTGCTTTCCCCGTAATAGACAAACGGGCGGGTTCTCCTGTAATATTCCTTGGCCTCCTTGCAACCTATGCCGCCGAAGCACTCCTTGCTGCGCATCAGCAGCTCGTAGGTCTGCGGCATTGTCTCCTTGGTGATCTCCAGTCCGAATGACTCCGCGAACTTCAGCAACGCCTTGTCGCTCATATCCGCATCCTGGACGGCCTGCTCGCCTCGTGGCATGTCCCTGAGCAGCTTTGCCTGGAAGAAGTGATATTCATCGGCCAGAAACTCCGGGGAACCTGGCTGTGGAGGCGGTGGCAGGAGGGTCTTGCTGTCCGCTACCTCCTCCTGCGTCAGGTACAGCTTCTGTGCGGCGATGTCTCCTGAATATGTCAGGAATATAATGACGGAAACCAGTGCCGTCAGCATCGGGGAGAGAAATCTTCTCATAGTGGTCAATGTTCTATGCGACCTTATTTAAGGTCAACTGAATGAGTGAGTTTGCCGTCTGTGTCGTAGATCCTTACGGTGATGCTTTTGGCGCTGGCGGTGATCTCCATCCTTTGCCACTGCCCGTTGGTGATGACCGGGAACTTGGCGTCGGTCGAACCTACCTCTCTGAGTGAATATCTATGTACGTGGCCGCTGAGCATCAGATCGACCCCGGCATTGTTGAGAATAGGCAGGAACTTCTGGGACATATTCAGATTGCCGTGCCAAGCGTCCTCGGTCTGCGGAGGAATATGGCTGAACACGATCCGTCTTTCGGCGTTCTTCCAGTCATCGCTCTCCACAACGCCTTTCAGCCACTTGGCCTCCTGGTTGAGGTACGGCTCAGAGCAGAGTCTGCCCTGGTTCTCGATGTCGCTGTCAACCTTGTCCTCACCGCTGTCCATCACCAGGAAGAAGAACTTGCCGTATTTGAACGTGTAGTAAGGTCCGTGCTCCGGGAAGTCGAAATATTCAGAGATCCTGAGGGCCTCCTTGCCTCTGTACTCGTGGTTGCCGCGGGCCATAAACAGCGGAGTCTCAGCGGCGAAGAGGTCGCTGGCTGGTTTGAGGTAGTGCTTGATGATCTTGTCGCTGTAGGCAAGGTCGGAGGTCATATCCCCGTTGAACATCACGAAATCGAACTCTTTGTTCTTCTCCTTGTCGGCGAAAAGCCTGCGCAGAAGCGAGTCCTGTGCGTGCACATCGTTGACGACAGCGAACTTGACCTCGTTGTAATTCTCGTCCAACGTTCTTGCCTTAGGCAGGTTGACCTTGTAGGCCGGGGCACCGGACCCCTTGCCATAGACCGGATTGTAGTTGTGGTGGTAGTCCTGCACGGCCGTCATCATAACCCTATAGCGGTAGCTTGTGCCGGGTTTAAGCCCGTCTACCGTCACTTTGTGGATCTTCCCGATGGGTTTCAGGCCGTGCCCCCTAAGGTCGTAGAACTTCGGCCTGTCGTTGTAGTAGAAATTCTCCGCGTTGTCCGGGGCGATCTCCACCCATCCCACAGCGTCCACATCCGTGATCCACATCACCGTGAAGCTGTCCGTAGTGACATTCTGAAGATAAGGTCCGCACACGATCTTCGCGCTGACCGGCCCGTTCTGCGCCCCCGCCAAGAACGGCAGCACCGCCAGAACCGCAATCAAAAGGTACTTTTTCATATTTTTTAATCTCATTGTTTATTGGTTCGACCAATTGAGGCTATACACCCTCAAATACAAAATTACTCCGTTTTACCGAAAGGGCAAAATTTGTGAATATTCGATTTTTTGCGTATTTTGCGTTACGAAAATTACGTAAAATTGATAAATATGGGACAGAACTTCAAACCTACCAATCCTTTTCTTATTTCAGGGTATGTCGGTCCTGAATATTTCTGTGACAGGGAGTTGGAAACATCCAAAATTGTGGATGCTTTGAGCAATGGCAGAAATCTTACACTGGTCGCTCCAAGAAAAATGGGAAAGACAGGACTGATCCAACACTCTTTCAATCGTCTTGAAAGTAAGAATTCGGTCTGTATGTATTTGGATATATTCCCGACAAATTGTTTGGGTGATTTTGTCCGGGTTTTCGCCGGAGCTGTCCTTGGGCACTTGGATTCAACCCCGCAGAAGGCTCTTAAAAGGATTGGACGATTTATAAAAAGCTGCCGTCCTGTATTTACAGTTGACGAGAAGTCCGGTGCTCCCAAAGTAACAATTGAGGTGGCGGACACTGATCAGGAATCAACATTGAAAGAAATATTTGAGTATCTCCGCTCATCAGAAAAGCGTTGCTATATCGCCATTGATGAGTTTCAGCAAATTACAGAATACCCGGAAAAAGGAATCGAAGCACAGCTCCGTTCGTATATTCAGTTTCTTCCGAATGTCAATTTTATTTTCGCGGGCAGTCGGCAGCGTTTGATGCAGGAGATGTTCCTTTCTTCAAAAAGGCCTTTTTACCAAAGTACACAGATTCTGAACCTTGAAAGGATTGATAGACAGGAATATTTCAGTTTCGCCGAGTCGTTCTTCAAAAAGAAGGGTAATCGTCTGCCTCAGAGTGAATTTGACGTGATCTATGACCGCTATGAGGGACACACTTGGTATGTTCAGTCTGTTTTGAACAGGTTGTATTCGTTTTCCAAGGATGTGGACGATCCGTTGATTGAATATGCCTTGTCGCAGATTATGAGCGAGTTCAGTTATAGTTACGAGACGTTGCTCAAGGCGCTTCCGGCAGGCAGTGTGAGACTTCTACGCGCCATCGCATCCGAAGGAAAAGTGAAAAGTGTCACATCCGGAGAGTTTATTTCAAGGCATAGGTTAAGGGCGGCCAGTAGTATAAGCTCCTCGCTCAAGAAACTGCTGGATAATGAATTGGTATATAAAACTCCTGACGGTTACATTGTCTATGACCGCTTTATGGGGGAGTGGCTACGCCAGTTGGATTTTTGATCAAAAAGTAGTTCGTCCTTTTATTTCTCGCCCGTGTACATCCGGCAGATGCCGAGGGTGAAGGCTTTGTGGGTTACGGCGCGGAAGCCGGCCTCGCGCATCGTGGCGGAGAATTCCTTTTTGCCGGGGAAGGCGGCGACGGAGGCGGGGAGGTAGGCGTAGGCGGCCTTGTCACCGGAGACCTTTCCGCCGACCTTCGGGAGGATGTGCAGGAAATAGAGG
>ERZ1034763.324-NODE-324-length-24138-cov-6.874974_pt1 | contig 24138 bp, 21 predicted proteins | sample MGYA00520701_ERZ1034763 | MGnify/ENA primary metagenome ERZ1034763 (study PRJEB33766, sample SAMN09781707) | gut metagenome | biome: gut microbiome | host: Homo sapiens | place: Madagascar | study: EMG produced TPA metagenomics assembly of the PRJNA485056 data set...
GTTTGTGTTTCACTGGGGAGTAATGGGAGTTGCTGTTGCAACAGTTATTTCAAAGATTGTGAATCTTATTATTGTAGCAGCGATGGGAGCTGTACTTATAAAAGCAAAGCAAAGTCCTGAGCGTGCACAGCCACGAAAAATACTTGCGCAGATTGTTAAAATAGGTTTTCCGTCTGCATTCGAAACAGCACTTTATAATGTAGCAATGACATTTGTGGTACGTTTTATGAACCAGATGGATGCGGACGGAATGAATGTTACAGCACGTTCGTATGCGATGCAGATTGCAAACTTCTCGTATTGTGTAGGCGCTGCGCTTGCGCAGGCTAACGCTATTATGACTGGCTGGAGAATTGGAGCAAAAGAGTTTGAAGAATGTGACAGGGGTACACGAAAAGCGGTGCTATATGGTCTCATAACAGCGACGTGCTTTTCTGTGGCGTTTGCATTATCCGGACATTTTATCGTGCATATATTTACGGATGATACACAGATGATTAATCTTGTAGTAAAGTTACTAATAGTAGATATATTCCTTGAATTTGGAAGGGTGACAAATCTTGTGTATGGTCAGGCATTAAAAACGAGTGGAGATGCAATTTTTCCGGTTATAATGGGTGCGATATTTATGTATCTGTTTGCGGTTGTCGGAACGTATTTTCTTGGAATACATATGGGACTTCAGGCAGTAGGCGCATATATTGCAATGGCAGGTGATGAGTGTGCAAGAGCTGTTGGAATGGTGCTTAGATGGAAGAGCGGGAAATGGAAAAGTAAGAGTCTTGTAGAATTGTAGGAGCGGCTATGTATTTTGAATTAAAGGAAAATAAACCACATGGTACAAAGGACGACCCATTTAGTACTTATCACATAAAGAATATAGGCCGGTCATTTCAGATACCCGTACATTGGCATGATGAACTTGAAATTATATATGTAAAAAGTGGCTTTCTGACGGTAAGTATATCGGGAGAGAGTTATATTGGAAAAGCCGGGGACGCATTTGTGGTATCGCCGGGAAGTCTGCATCTGATGGGCTCACAAACCGTCACTGTGGATTATTTTACTTTTCTATTTCCGTTAAAATATATATCTTTTCGCACAGATGACATGTTAGATGATAAATTGCTTGAACCGTTAAACAGCGGTCATCTGATGATATGTCCAAGAGTAAAAGATACGGCAAAAGAACTGTGTGAGCAGCTGATTGAGATATATATGGCAAAAACGGATGAAAGTGAGTCAAAAATAGCTGCACAGATAAAGACAAAGGTAATTCTTTTACAATTTATTCTTGAAATGTGGGAAAAGGGACTTGTAATAGAAAATGATACAAATGGCAGAAATATTGTGGAAAAAGAGATGGTTTCATATATACAGCAGAACTTTACAGGGAATATATCCCTAAAAGAATTTGGAGAACAGTTTCATCTTTCAGAAAAATATATATCACGGTATTTCAAGGAACATTTTCATATTACACTGTCGCAATATATTACATATTTACGATTGGAGCATGCAAAACAGCTGTTACAGGATACCGATATGCCGGTTACGGAGATAGCCTTGCAGAGTGGGTATCAGAATGTAAGCTATTTTATCAGAAGTTTCAAAAAAGCCTATGCAGTTTCACCACTGAAATATAGAAAGTCTGATGAAAACAGCTAAAGCAAAACTGATGGTCCCGTACAAGAAAGCCGTACTTATGCAAAAAATAAGCAGATATGCAATTTAACATACCTGCTTAAATTTAGGAGTTTCTGTTAACTCTGGATGCTCTTCATTCGGTAGAACTCTCCCTTCAGCTCCATCAACTCCTCAAATGTTCCATACTCCACACACCTGCCCTCATTGATAACCGCAATCTTATCCGCATTGCGTATCGTTGAAAGCCTGTGTGCCACAATAAATGTTGTTCTGTCTTTAGTAAGATTATCAAGTGCTTCCTGAATAAGCTTCTCTGATATGCTGTCCAGCGCAGATGTCGCCTCATCAAGAATAATAACTTTAGGATTACGGATAAGTGCTCTCGCTATAGATACACGCTGTCTCTGACCGCCTGAGAGCTTACCGCCGTGCTCTCCAACTTCCGTATCAAGCCCATCCGGCAGACTGTTAACAAGGTCTGACAGATTGGCAGCCTGAATAACTTCTTTTAAGAATTCCTCATCCACATTATCAACGCCATAAGTTATATTATCCCTAAGCGTTCCAGAAAATAATATTGATGACTGCGGAACAACTGCAAGGTATCTTCTGTAGCTTCTAAGGTCTATGTCCTTGATATCATTGCCATCAACAAGCACCTGTCCATCTGTAGCAAGATTAAAACCTATCGCAAGATTAAGTATTGTTGACTTGCCAGAACCCGATTCACCGACAAGAGCAATTGTCTCACCCGGCTCTACATGAAGGTTAAGATTATCAAGCACATCTACATCAGTATTATTATATCTGAATTTAACATTGTTAAAATCATATCTTCCCTCAATCTTATCAACTGTTCTCTTGCCTTCATTTTTTTCAATATCATCAGAGAGAAGAACCTCGCCAATCGAATTAACTGACTCAACACCTTTGGCAATAGTTGGAATCAATGTCACAAATGAAGATATCTGGTTAACAATTGTCGCAAAATAACTCTGGTAAAGCGTTATATCACCTGGTAATATCGTACCTCTCAAAGCAAGCACACCTGTAAATGCCAGACACACAATCTGAAACACCTGAAATATTGCCCAGCCAACAGAACCGAATACAGACTGTATAACATCAAGCCTGTAGCCTTTCTCTGCCACATTGAACAACTGGTCGCTTATCTTGTCTATCTCCTTCTCCTCAAGCGCATGCGCCCTTGTGACCGGTATCATCTCAACCATCTCCATAACCTGGGCGGAAGTCTCTTCCATCTCATGTCTGAATTCATGGTTACGCTTACGCATGACATTTCTGAAAAACACCATTGTAATCGCAGCGATGGGTGTTGTCAGAAGGAAAAATACGAAAACCATCATACTCTTAGTTATAGTTACTGACAGCGATATAATTATATTAAGAGCTATATTAAGTGTACTGATAAGAAGCTGTGTTGACAGTGTCTCCACCGCCTCCACATCTCTTATAATCTTGGACTGGAGTCGTCCAGACTGTGTCTCTTTATGATATGAGATTGACAACTGCTGAAGCTTTCTTACCAGTGCCTTTCTAAGTCCTGTCTCGGCATAACGTGTCGCAAGCGACTTATACCTTGTATACAGGTAATTAGTAGGTATATTGACTGCTATAAGCACAACCATAATTATACACTGTATGATTATATCCCTCACTGTGTTACTGCTACCTGTCGTTACATCATTGATTATGTTAGCTGTAACAATTGGAAGCACCCATACAGGGCAGTGTTTTATAAGGAAAAAAAACACTGCAAGTACGAATTTGTGATAATTACCCCTGTAAAGCCTTATCAATATAATGAGCGGATGACCCTGATGCTTTTTGTAGCACTCAATAAACCATTTATCCACATCAATATTCTTTGGTGCATGTAAATTCATTGTCTCATCATTCCTTCACTATATTATCGACATTATCTGCCTGAATCTCTTCACCGACACATCCAGCAACCTTTACATTCTTAAGTCTCAGTGTCTCTACATTGGAAACTATCATTCCCTGCTTAGAGCTTTCATCACAGCCAACCATCATAGCCGCAACACCAGATTTAGCATTTTCTGCATATGAGAAGTCAATATTCTCAAATGTAAGCTCCTTAATCTTGCTCTCTGGAAGTCCGCATATATAAGTTCCTGCCACATGACAGTTCTTAGCTGAAATGTCCTTGAAAAGAAGCTTTCCGATTGAAGGTGTTCTGTCATCTACTGGAAGTGGCTTCTTAGAACTTACATATTCTGTCTTTCCGTCAGGGTCACAGAAGTAGAAGCTGTTAACTACAAATGGTGTCATAACATTATCCATATCGATATTCTCAAATGATATATCATCAAGAACTGATAATTTACCACGTCCACGTCTTGTCTTAACTCGTAAGCCTCTGTCTGTATTCATGAAAATGCAGTCTCTTATATGCACATCATTAACACCTGCTGCAATCTCACTTCCGACAGTTACAGCTCCGTGTCCGTCACGCATGCAGCACTGTCTTACAATCATGTTAGTTGTTGGAACCTTATATTTGTTAGCCATGTATATCTTACCTGACTTAATGGCGATACAGTCATCACCGACAGATATATATGTACCGATTACCTGTACATCCTCGCAGCTCTCTGGGTCTAATCCATCTGTATTGTGCGAATCGGCTGGTGCCTTAATCTTCACATCTATGAATTTAAGATGGTCAGAGAAATATGGGTGAATTGTCCAGCATGGAGAATTCTGCACAGTTATTCCCTGCATTGTCACATTTTCACAGTGATTGATATAGAAAAGATTAGGTCTCCATGCTATATTTCTGACCTTACAGTTTTTCCACCAATTGTCATGTGTAGTATTACCATCAATAGTACCCTCACCTGTAATACATACATTTTTAACATTGATACCACATATGATTGCTGAGAATGAATCAAGCGGATTACCTTCCCATGTTCCAAGATTGTATTCGTCAGTCTCATCATATGACTGTATAAGTCCCGGTAAAATAGGGAACTTCTCTCTGTCTGTGAAAGCAAGAAGTGTTGCTCCCTTTGCCAGTTCTAAAGTTAAATCGTCTTTTAAGAAAAGGCTTGTTATTCTGAATATGCCTTCTGGCACAAGGACTCTTGAATCCTTAGGGCAAGCCATAATAGCGCACTGGATTGCATTAGTATCATCATGCTCGCCATCACCAACTGCGCCAAATTCACGTACATTGAGTGTCACATACTCATAATTAGTCTTAACATTTACAGGGCCATATGTATTGCCCTCAAACTCTGCTGTAATATTGTATTCTGTATCTGGCTTTAAACCGTGGAGAGATGTTATAACCTTATCTGTATTGATAAATTTCTCTCCATTCACATATATGTCATATGAACTTCTTGAATAATATTTTCCTGAATCTGTAAGCTCGACAACCGCGCCTCTGCTTGTCACAGATAATACTGTTAACTCCATAATACTCCTCCTTTTCCACGTCCGTAATCCTGATATTCCCTATTTCTTATAGCTTCACTGTAATACATAGCTTTCATGGCAAGCATATATGTATTGTCAGCAGACTCATCCAGTGAATCCATAAGACCTATAACGATATCCTCATACTTTTCTGTGAGAACAGCCTTCATACGGCATCCTTTAAGGAGTGCATATCCAAATACATAGTCAGCCTTGATGCCTTTGCCAGTAACAGCTCCTGATTCAGCTATTGCCTTAACAGCAGCTCTATAGTAATCAAGCATCTCATGATATATCTCATAGAGCATCTGGTCCATAACTTCCATAGTGTCAATCAGAGCCGCAGTATAATGAGCTACAATATTATATGCCGCCTCATCACTTCCAAGTTTATCTTTGTAGCTGTCAAACATATTAGTGTGATAGCTTCTTATCTGGGCAATAATATCGTTATATCTCTCCTTGCCACCATCCTTAGTCTCATAATTCATATAAAATGGTGTATACATGTAAGTTCTGCATAACTTCTTAACGCCATTATCCTGCGAACCAGCAAAGAAACCTTCCTCATATCTTGGCTGTGTGTCAAGCTGCGCCGCTATTTTCTTAGCTGCCTCCCTGTATTTCTCATCGCCTGTCACGTCATATGCTGAGTAGAAGCCCTTACCACACTCATAATTTTTAAGGCTCTCTTTATCATCAAATGTTGTACTTTCCAGAGCCTTATCTGCAACAACCTTAACTGCCTCTGCGAACTTGTTATCTCCAGCAGCCTTATACATATCAGCTAACGCGTTAAGAACTGCTCCAGTCACTTCATTGTCGCTGTAATCAACCTGCGCCTTAAGCTGCTCTACCAGCTTGTCTTCAAGTGAAATATTTCTGCTTATCATATATCCTCCTTATAAATCTTTTACAAATGTCTTACTGTAGTGGTTTATAATTAAAGTAATCAAACTCTACATACATATTTTCATCAATTCTGACGCCATGCGTACGTGCATATTCATGTGCAAAATCACCTGCATACGCATACATTCCAACCATCGCGCCTGTGAATCTCTTGCCTTTTTTAAGCCCCTCATCGCACAGATAATACACATTGCTCAGGACTTCAATCTTTGTGTATTTCTCGCCATCAAAGCTTACATAGAACACTCTCTGAAGATTATTGACCTCTATCTTAAAGTAAATGTATTTTTCTTTCGGATTGACCTCCACGAAATTGCCATCTCTATATCCGTCAACATACTCCCTCACGCCTACAAGAAGTCTTGGGGACTCCTCCTGTGTCGCAAACAGACCGAATTTTAAAAATGTATTCTCATCATAATAGCATGTAACACCTGCATCCTGTCCCGGATATATATGTGGCATCTTCATCTTACATTCAATCTGGAATTTGAAAGATGTCTGTCTTCTTAACAGAATATTCTTGGCATACATTGAATTAAGGTCAAATCTGCTTCCCTTCATTTTAAGCCATGACAGCTTAATATCTATACCATCCATCTGTGGTGAACGAGGGAATAGCCAGTCAGTTCCAAGATATTTTTCCTTGAAATCATCATCGAAGTTCTCTTCCCATATTGTCTCTGGCAAATCTGGTTTAATCTGCAATGTGCTTGGGCCGTCAAGATTATTGACTATTGGCCATCCATCAGCAGTCCAGGTAACCGGGTCAAGTGCTGTCTCTCTTCCAAGAAGGCTGTATCCCTCACCAATCTTTCTTCCACACAGATATACCATATACCACTGTCCTGTCTGTGTCATAACTGGCTTTCCATGTCCACATCGCTGGATTATAGCTGTCTCATCAGTCTGTCTCATTATCGGATTATAAGGACATGGCTCATATCTTCCAAACAACTCACGGCTTCTTGAAACTGTTATTCTATGTCCAGGACCAGTTCCGCCCTCTGCCTCAAACAGATAGTAATATCCATCTTTCTTTAAAAGATGTGGGCCTTCTGGTGCTCTCTTATTATCTCCATAATAAAGAAGCGTTGCTTCTCCTATCTGCTTAGTTGCATCTTTATCTAATGGAAGGATTCTTGCTCCTCTGTTAAGAAGCATATAACGCTTGCCATCATCATCTGTGAATATTGATGGATCAATTCCATCTTCATCTATAATTGAAGGCTTACTGTACGGTCCTTCTGGATTCTCTGAACTTACAATAATCTGCTTTCTGTATACATTACCATCATCATTCATTCTATAAGTTGCTGTTATATAGAACTTTCCCTCATAGTAAGATATATCAGGTGCCCAGTAACCTCTTCCACCCTCAAGCTCGTCTAATGCAGCCCACTCTGGATTAGTTATCGCATATCCTATTGTATGCCAGTGCACCAGATCTTTTGAATGTGAAACTGGTATACATGGAAAATATACAAATGAGGAATTAACCATGTAGTAATCCTCACCAACTCTTACAATTGATGGGTCAGGATAAAATCCTGTTCTTATAGGATTCCTGTAGAGATTGTTATAACCTGTTCCAATCTCTTTTTCAAAATATTCTCTCAGGTTAAGAAATCTATTACTATATGCAATATCTATCGGTGTCACAAGATTGACATCACCCTCAAGAGGCGATAACCCAACTCTCTCAACAAGATACTGGCAGGACTCAACATTACCTGACATAGCAGCATAATGAAGCATGCTTCTATGCTGGTCATCATGAATATTCATATTAGCCCTTGAATACTCAACTATGTATCTTATTATCTTAAGATTGCCTGTCTTAGCTGCAAGCAGCGCCATTGACACTCCATCCTTATCTTTGCTATCTATAAGTGATGGTTCATCTTCAAGAATTTTCTTTATCTCCTGTAACTTTTCAAGATATATAGCATCTTCTAATGTACCCATATAACCCCCTTCGGCAGTTAGTTACAATCCGGCTTAAATACATCTGTACTATTGTACATTTTATACCATGTACTATGCCCGACTGCTTGTCTATTATACCATTAAATTGTACTGGCAATCTACATATTTTGCCCGTTTTTCCCGCTAAGGCACAGAAATTATTCCTGATATAATCAGGCACATAAAAAAGGAGCCGGTAAAACCGGCTCCTAAGATATTACATAAGTTTTAATTACTCCTTAACGGCACCTACGTTAACGCCCTGTACGAAGTACTTCTGGCAGAATGGGTAAATAACTGCGAATGGTAATACCGCAACAATAACCGTAGCAGAAGCAATTGTGTTAGGGTCAACCGCATCATCATTAGGGATATCAGACTCCATAACCATGCTTCGCAGCTTGATCTGGAAGTTGAATAACTTGTTATCTGTAATGTAGATCTTGAAGTTTGTATAATCATTCCAGAATGAAACGGCAAACATAAGACCGATTGATGCAAGGGCTGCCTTTGAAAGTGGAAGAACGATTGTGAAGAATATTCTCATAGGAGAACAACCATCGATCTCCGCCGCCTCGAACAGCGATTCTGGTATACCTTCGAAGAAGTTTCGCATCAATACCAGATTATATACGTTAATAGCCATTGGGAGAATAACTGCCCAAAGTGTATTAAGTAAGTGTAATTCCTTCATAACGAGGTACTTAGGAATCATACCACCATCGAAAATCATAGTGAAAAGAAGCATGTAAGCAAGGAAGTTTCTTCCTGGCATCTCCCACTGAATCAATACATAACCACCGAGTGTTACAAGTAACAAACCAAGGAATGTACCAATAACTGTTGTAATACATGAAATAACGAATGGTCTGTAGATTGACTGTCTTGTTATAACGGCATTATAACCACCCCATGTGAACTCGTTGGCTATCCACTTAAAACCATATGATGACTGAGCATCAAAGGAGTCAATGATAACCTTCCACATTGGGAGTAAGATGAATAACGAAATTAAAATGAATATAAGTCCGTTAACAAGAGGGAAGATTTTGAATTTTTTCTTTTTCTTATTTAAAACTATCTGATTATCACTCATTATCTAACCCTCCTTATACGATACCACGTCCACGAACCTTCTTACTTGCCCAGTTACAGCCAAGTACAAGGATCATACCGACGAATGACTTAAACAAACCAACTGCTGTTGAATAACCATAGTCTGAGTTACCAGAACCGAATGTCTTATCATAGATATATGTCTGTAAAACATCGGCAACAGCAACTACGGCATCGTTCTTTGTAACGAATACTGATTCGAAAAGGTTCATAACCTTAGCAAGGTTAAGAATGAATACAGTAATAATAGTGTTAGCCAAAGCTGGAAGTGTGATATGTAATAATCTGTTCCAACGGTTAGCACCATCAATCTGTGCAGCCTCATAGAGGTCTGGACTAATACCTGATAAAGTAGCAAGGAAAAGGATAGTTCCCCAACCTGTATCTTTCCAGATATTCATAATATAGAACATACTTCTCCAATATCTTGTATCACCAAGGAAATATATTGGTTCAGATATGATATTTGCATTAATTAAAATGCTGTTAACAACACCTGTTGCGTTAGGATCAAGGATCATCTTGAATACAGATGCAACAACAACCCATGACATGAAGTGAGGGAGGTATACAATTGTCTGTACTGTCTTCTTGAAGCCTAAGTTAACGATCTCATTAAGAAGAAGTGAGATGATAACGGCCATACCAGTGTTAAGAACTAACTTAGTTAATGAAAGAATAAGTGTATTTCTGAATGATCTCCAGAAATAGATATCGTTAGTGAACATTCTGTTAAAGTGATAAAGACCTACATAATATGGAGCCTTAATTACATACTTAGTGAATGCGAAACGACATCCGAGCATTGGCCAGTAGAAGAATAATATAACCATTATAAATACTGGTAAATACATAAGGTAGAATCCTCTGTAATAGAAGATCTTTGTCCATACACTCTGATTAATAGAGTTAGAAAGGAATCTCTTGTCAACGCCAAGATCCTTCTTGAAGTACTTTACAATATCAAAGAAACATCCTGCTATTGCAACGATAACACCGATGATAATAACAAACATACCGCAGCCAATTGCGTACTTACTATCACCATTACCATTAGATAACAGATCTGTTAATGAATAAATATTGTACTTATTTCTTCCTGTATAACCTCTGAAGTTAACAGCGAAGAATGAAACTAAATAAAGAACAAAGCTTAAAGCTGTTGTTATAATCGAAATTTTTTCTCTCTTTGCAACTACTAACAGAATTGAAGCAACGAGAAGGAGCAGATATATGTACCATAAAGCAGCTATATCAATATTCATGAAGCTGTAGGCATCAAAAACTAATTCCTTATCAGTATTCTGAACGAATGGCAACATACTTCCGATCATCGCAATAACAATACCAATTATTGCAACAAGCTTAATGTTAGCAGTAGCTCGTTCATCTGCTAAAGCGCCACATCTTGGGCAAACCTTAGCGTGCTTAGGTAATTCTGCATTACAAGACTTACATTGCATCTTCATACCCTCTTTCTTATATTTTTCTTAAAGCCTACATCATCATATAGATTCATAAGCTAAAATCAAATCCGCACCAGATGCCCACAATGTGGGCATCCCGATGTGGATTTTAGTAAGATTGGTTATATAAACCTATAAAAATTACTTGTTAAGTGAAGCAAGGATCTGGTCTACATATGTCTTAACCTGCTGGTTGTAGTAATCCATACCCTGATCTATTGTCCAGTCACCAAGAGCAACCTTAGCAACAACCTCATTTCTTGCCTTGTTAACATCGTTGAGGTAATCACTTGTAGCATCTGTCATAGGAACTGCCTTAACCTGCTCACAGTTGTTAGCGAACCACTCACCATTCTTCTGAGCGATTTCTGCAACTGTAGGAGCTGGAACACCATCCTTAAGCTTACCTAAAGAAAGGATTGGATCGATGTGGTTCTTGTTAATAAGAGTATTTGGCTTCTCTGGAGATGGAAGGAAGTGGAACTGACCTTCTGTGTAAGCTGTTCCATTGTCTTCTTTACCCTTTACTGTAACTGTCTCAGCCTTTGTATCCCAGTGTGTTCCCTTAGCGCCGGCTTCCCAAGCTATCTGAACATCACCACCATCAAGCATTGTGTCGATGAAATACTTAAAGATTCCTTCTGGGTTCTGAGCCTTCTCTGTGATACACCAAGCTGGTGCTAATCTCTCAACATACTTACCAAGTTCCTTGATAGGGTTGATAGCTATCAACTCAGCATCAAGTCCCTTGCTCTTAAGGTTCTTTGTTAATGACTCAGCCCATGTACCAGCCCAGTATGTGAATACGCCAGCCTCTGTAGAAGCATCTGTTGAATAGAACTTGTTACGAGCATCGGCTGTTGTCTGACCATTAGAAGCCTTATCAATAACGCCATCAGCAACGGCTGTCTGAATTCTCTTAAGAGCATCCTTCATAGCCTGCTCTGAGAAACCATCAACATACTTGCCTGATGTGTTCTGATAGAATGAATACTGAGCCTTCTGGAAGAATTCTGGAAGGTAGTTTGTATAAGGAGCTTCATTAGATACGAAACCTGGAGCTGAAATTACATAGTGACCAGCTGAAGCAGCCATCTGCTTTAAGTAGCCATAGTATGTATTGAAGTCCATAGTAACATTCTCAACCTTAGATACATCAATACCAGCCTTTGTTAACCAAGCCTTCTTGATGTATGTACAGCAACCATTACCACGATATGGTGAGAATCCGTACATAGCTTTCTTTCCGTCATCGCCAACTACCTGAAGAGATGAAAGAACGTTGTCTGCTGTAGCGATAAGTCTGCCTGAATTCTTTGTCTCTGAATTGTTCCAAGCGTCTGTCATATCCCAAAGCATTCCGTTAGCTGCATATAATGCATAGTAATCAGATGAAAGAAGAACTACGTCTGCCTCTGAACCTGATGTGAATGCACTCTTAACTGCATCATAGTAGCTTGAGTGAGGTGGACGAACCCAGTTGATTGTTCCTTCTGCAAGACCAGTAACCTGTTCAAGGTACTTGTAGAATGCCTTAGCACCATTCTCCTCTGATAATACTGTGTTATCAACCATTACTGAGAATGAAGTTGGCTTAGTAACTTCCTTTTTAGAATTGTTTGCGCTTCCTCCGTTAGAAGCAGCTCCGTTGTTGCCACATGCAACAAGACCCATTACAGATGTAAGTGTAAGACCTACTGCTGTAAGTTTCTTAACTGTTTTTTTCATAAACCTATAAACCCTCCTTATCGGTTTCCGGGGGCTACGACCCCTGTTCATATTTAAGACAAACGTATAATACCATTTTTGTGCTATTTTAACAAGACTATTTTGAACAATTCTTGTATTTTTTTTGTTCGTTTTGTGAAAACGCTGTATTCATGCGGTTTGCGAGCATCGTAAATTTTAACATTTTACGACATATTTATTAAAAAATATACTTTATCAATGATTTTTCGACTGATTATATTCAGTTTTTTATGTAAATTTTGCACTATGCTAATGATTTTTTATGTCATTTTTTATATCATTTTTACTATAACACTACAGTTTTTTTAGTTTTTTATACTTCTTTTGTGATAATTTACCATTATAAATCCATGTTTCTTCTTTATAAAATAACTGCCGAATTATCGCTTTTGTAAAATTGCACATTCTGCTCTTTATTAAGCTGTATTTTGCCAGCAAATTCGTCCTGCAAAGTCATCTCAAGCCTGCCTTCAAGCTGGTTGTCTGCGACAATCTTAAATACCACATTTTCTTCATAGAGCGTATCGAGCACCGGTATATCCATCGATGCAAATATGTATTGCAATTTGCCGATACTGTTATAATCAGTCTGGATACTGCACACAATTCCGGCAGTGACATCTGTGAGCTGTGCATTTTCAAGAGCCAGCTTGGCTGCACTGCTGTATGCCTTAACAAGTCCGCCTGTTCCAAGCAGTGTTCCTCCAAAATATCTTGTCACTACAACAAGGCAGTTCGTTACGTCACTTCCTGCAAGCACGTCCATCATAGGCTTTCCTGCCGTTCCAGAAGGTTCACCATCATCGCTGAATCTTCTCTCCATCCCGTCATCGCCGCATATATATGCGTAACAGTTATGTCTGGCATCATAATATTTCTTCTTAATAAGATTAACTTTATCTATCGCATCCTCCGGCGATGCAACATTAAGCACAATGCCTATAAAACGCGATTTCTTCTCCACAATCTCAGCATTGCCTGTCTTTAACACTCTTTTCATACTATTAATCTACATTCCTTCCTATAGATTTTTCTATTAACCATTAAAAATGTCAGTCATTGCCGCTTCTATTATGCTGAAAATTATATAATTTGTCAAAGAGATGTCTTTGTGATATAATTTCATGGCATAAGTGCCATCTGATGGCATATTTAATCAAAGACTTATGAAAGGCATGGTTACTTAATATGAATTATGGCAAAAAAGGCATAATACAAAAGAAAAAAGTACTCACATCCTCGTCAACCAAGCTTGGCACCAAGTTCGGCGTAGCAGGAATCAAACTTTTATTCATAGCTGTTATAACCATTATAGTCGCCGGCTCATGTCTGGCGCTTGGAGCAGCTCAGGGTATTATAGCCAGTGCCCCTGATGTATCAACAATAGATGTATCACCAGAAGGGTACGCAACAAGAATATACGATGCTGTCGGCAATGAAACTCAGGCTCTTTCAACAACGGGTTCCAACCGTATATCAGTTGATATCGAGAATGTACCTCTCAATCTCCAGCACGCATTCATAGCAATCGAGGACGAGAGATTCTACGAACATAATGGTATCGATATCAAAGGTATTGTACGTGCAGCTTCTCTTATCTTTACTAACGGAGAGATGTCACAGGGTGCCAGTACAATAACACAGCAGCTTCTCAAGAATAATGTATTCAAAGCTTACAACGAGACTAAGATTGAGAAAATCAAGCGAAAGGTTCAGGAACAGTATCTGGCAGTCAAGCTTGAAACTGTCATGGACAAACAGACTATATTAGAGAATTACCTTAATACTATCAATCTTGGTAATGGATACTATGGTGTACAGTCTGCTTCCAAAGGATATTTTGGCAAAGATGTATCAGACCTTACAATAAGCGAATGTGCAGTTATAGCATCTATAACACAGAGTCCAAGCAAACTTAATCCTGCAAAGTCTCCTGAGAAGAATCAGGAAAGACAGAGACGTGTATTAAAGAACATGTACGAGCAGGGATATATAACTAAGGCCGATTATGATGAGGCTCTTGCTGATGATGTATATGCAAGAATCCAGAGTAATGACGTTGAGGTAGCAGGTGCATCAACATATTCTTATTTCGTTGATACTGTTATCGAGAAGGTTGTTGCAGACCTTCAGGAACAGAAGGGTTACACAGAAAGCCAGGCATCCAACCTTATCTATAAAGGTGGTTTATCTATCTATACAACACAGGATATGGACATGCAGGCTATCGCTGATGATGTAATCAATGACCCTGATTATTATCCAGCCAACACAGAATATTCAATCAGCTACAACGTTTCAATCAAAGGCACAGATGGTACAATATCAAGTTATTCGCACTACAGCCTTTTAGATTACTTTACCAACACATTAGGCAATTCATCTTTCACTCTGACATTCAGCAGTCAGGAAAAGGCACAGTCATATGTTGACCAGTATCGTGAATACTTATTATCAAGCGGTGGTTCAGTGGTATCTGAGAATCTTACATTTACACTACAGCCTCAGATGTCATTCACACTGATAGAACAGTCAACTGGCTACGTCAAAGTTATTGTCGGTGGACGTGGTGAGAAATCTGGTAACAGAACTCTTAACAGAGCTACAAGCTCAACAAGACAGCCAGGTTCTTCTATCAAACCACTTGTTGCATACGGCCCCGCTATTGATATCGGTGCTATATCACTTGCAACACCTATTGATGATGCCCCTTACTACTATTCAGGAGAAGATGCAAGACTTGTCAAGAACTATACAGAAGGCCAGTACCGTGGACTTATGTCTGTACGTACAGCTCTCAAGTTCTCGCAGAACGTACCAGCCGTCAAGGTTCTTACACAGATTACACCTCAGGTCGGATTCAACTATCTGACTAAGTTAGGTATATCATCACTTGTATCGCCTAAGAACGCTATCAACGGCAACCATGACGTTGTACAGTCACTTGCACTCGGTGGTATGACACTCGGTGTATACAATATAGATATGACATCTGCTTACTCAGCAATTGCCAACGACGGTGTCAGAGTTACTCCTGTATATTACACTAAGGTTACAGACAGGGAAGGCAATGTTATCCTTGATAACTCAACACCAGAAACAACCACAGTATTCAAGAAGACTTCTGCATGGCTTCTTACAAGCGGACTTGAATCAGTTGTCAACGACACAGGTGGAACTGGTGGTGCAGCTAAAATGAGCAGTCAGCCAGTTGCTGGTAAGACTGGTACAACACAGTTTGACTCAGATAAATGGTTCTGTGGTTTCACACCATATTACACTGCTTCTATCTGGCTTGGTTATGATGATAACTCTAAGGCTCTTCCGGGTTCTATCAACCACACCAAGATGTGGAAAGATATCATGGAACGTATCCATGCCGGAATGCCGACAGGAACATTTGAAAAACCTGACGGAATTGAGGAAGCTGAAGTCTGCTCGCAGTCAGGCAAGCTTGCTGTTCCGGGACTGTGTGATCAGGATCCAAGAGGAAGCCAGCTTATAACTGATTACTTTGCGACAGACCAGATACCTACAGAGACCTGTGATATCCATATCAAGGTTACAATATGTAATGATACTGGTAAGATTGCAAGAAGCGGATGTACTAATACAACCACTAAGATTATGATTAAGAAATCTGCTATCAATACACCAACTGATGCAGAGGGTGAAGCCGAATACACTACATGGGATCAGGCTTATTCAATAACACAGGACGAGCTTAATTCACCATGTGACAAACATTCGGGAACATCAACATATAATGGAAGTACAGGAACAGGCAGTTCAACAACTAACGGCACTACAGGCACAACAAGCCCAACTAAGGTTAACGGAACAACAAGTGCCACTAAGAGCAATCATAACAATAACAGCTCAACAACAAAAAGCAGTAACAATACAGCTTCACTTCCATCAAACACAACAGCAACGACTAAGAGTAATAACACACAGCCGACAACTAAATCGTCAAGATAATATAAAAATAAAGGCTTGCGCATCAACATTGCGCAGGCCTTTATTTTTATATATTACCTGTTATTTTTTCTTCATCTTCGGTTTGAATATCCACGAACCGATATATCCAAATATCATTGCAGCCGATATGCCGACTGCCCCCGCTGTAAGTCCACCTTTAAACAATCCAAGCAGACCATACTGGTCTATGGCTGATTTGATACCTTTCCACAACGTATGTCCAAAGCCAAGCAGCGGCACTGTCGCACCTGTGCCTGCAAAGTTGGCGAATGGCTCATACAGCCCCGTAAACCCTAATATTGCACCTGTACATACAAGAAGAACCATTATTCTTCCCGGCATCATCTTTGTCTTCTCCATAAGTATCTGGACAGCAACACAGATTAAGCCACCGACAACAAAAGCAATTATATATTCCATATCACATTCCCCTTTCAATAACAACGCCATGTGCTATTCCCGGAACACTCTGTCCCTCATTATAGCTGACTGTTGAAAGCAGTGCTCCTGTCGGTATAAGAAGCACTCTGTTCCATCTTCCCTCAACCAGATTATTATAGATATACGAACAGAACACCGATGCTGAACAGCCACAGCCGCTTCCACCAGCCTTGGTATCCTGTGTCTGTGAATCAAACATAAGCACACCACAGTCTGTATGATTGCCAGATATATCCATGCCCTTCTCAATAAGCATATCTATGAGAATTTTACTTCCTATACTTCCAAGGTCACCTGTAATTATCTTATCGTAATATGACGGCTCAATCCCGAAATCTTTTATATTATTATATATCAGGTCTGCTGCCGCCGGAGCCATGGCAGCCCCCATATTCATTGAATCCTTGACACCATAGTCAACAATCTTACCTGTTGTGAATCCTTTTACAACAACCCTGCCTGTATTTCCATCTGCTATATCAGACAGGATAACCGCTCCACACCCTGTAACTGTCCAGCTTGAAGCCGCCGGACGCTGATTACCATATTCAAGTGGGAATCTGAACTGCTTCTCAGCACTTGCAAAGTGGCTTGACGCTAATGCCACAACCTTATTTGCACCTCCAGCGGCAACCATTAACGAGCCAAGTGATACTGCTTCGCCAAATGTCGAGCATGCACCATATAAACCGAACATCGGTATCTCATATTTTTTCAATCCAAATGATGTCGCGATAAGCTGCCCCAATAGGTCTCCAGCAAACATATACTGCACGTCATCATATTTAAGTCCTGATTTAATAAATAATTTATCTATAGTCATCTCCTGAAGCCTGCTCTCCGCCTTTTCCCAGTTATCCTCTCCAAACATCGGATCTGGGACAATCACATCAAATCCTTCACCAAGCGGTCCCTCACTTTCCTTCTGTCCGACAACCGAAGCTGTATATTCTATATACACCGGCTTTTCCAGCCTGATACTAGCTTTTCCTATATGCATACCCATCCTCCTTAATCTTCTAAAACAAAGCAATCTGGATATAATACAATATTCCCAGAGCAAAGCTTATCATCACGCCATACAGTATAACCGGACCTGCTATTGTAAATATCTTACATCCTATACCAAACACTTCGCCCTCTGCCCTGTACTCTATAGCCGGCGCCGCAACTGAGTTAGCAAAGCCTGTTATCGGCACAAGGCTTCCTGCGCCTCCCCACGCTGTAATCTGCGGGTATATATTAAGTCCTGTGAGAATAACACTGATTCCTACAAGAGTTATCGTCCCCCACATAGATGCATCATCCTTAGTCATTCCTGTCATCACATATAGATTGATAATCAACTGACCCAGAGCACATATAGCCCCTCCTGTTATAAATGCTTTGCAGCAATTGGCAAGGCAGTTATTCTTAGGCGTTACATTCTCAACATATTTGTTATAGTTCTCATTTCGCTCAGCTTCATTTACTTTCTTACTTGTATTATCCATGCTGACCGCACCTCCTTACCTGAATTAAATGTATTGTTTTAGATGTCTTTACCGGTACAGAATTGTGTAATATATAATGTGTCCAACCGCCTTTCCCAGAGCTATGCAGGTGACAACCAGCCCAAGCCCGGATGCCATATTTACACGCTTGACAAGTATAGGAATCGCCTTGACATTCTCCGCAAGGCTTACCACGAACAGACCTATAAACATACCGGAAAACAATCCATAAAATGCTATTATCACTGCCCCTGCCATCTTAGGAACACTAAACATGCCATCATAGAGGGACAGAAATGTTCCAATTATCACACCTGCCACAATAGCATCCTCATATAGCAGGATATGTCCTCTTGTGCGTGTCACAGAGGCCGCCCTGTTAATCATTCCTATGCTGTTGATTACCGCAAAGTATCCAGCCGAGGTCACTATACCGCCGCAGTAGCCAAATGTTGCGGCAGCTATTATTCTAATCCATAAAAGCATCATTTCTTACTTGTCCCTGACAGCTTGGCTATCAGCGAATCCTCCTCATCCTTCTCATATTTGTCCATCTCAACCTGTATAGGTGTCGGTGTATCGCTGATTCTAAGCTTTCCAAAATGGTTATAGAATACGATTATTCCAAGAGCCAGGCCCACACCGTAGGCAATCTCTATGATATTCATCTCGCTGTAATCTGCTATATCAAGCAGGTCATATATTTTTTCAAAGATCTCGATTGTACCTACATCATTGTTATATGCCATAATCACATACATACTTCCGATGAAAGAGAATACACACATAAATGCTATCATAATCCATTGAATCACAGGTTTTTGATTATTAATCTCGTAATCTACAAGCACCTGATTCTCTCCAATAGGATTAATATCAACATCTGGCATGTCATTCTCAATCAATTCAATAAGCTCTGTCAATGCCACCAATATCCTCACATGCTTTTTTTCATAGACATCAAGCGTACATACCTGCATATGTTCAATTTTATTCTGTATCTGCTTGTCCTGGCAGCTAACTGTACACACGTCAGAAATCTTTACATTAATCTTTTCATCCTCTTTTGTTCCCAAAAGCTTTACCGCCTTCTCTAATATGAGATACACTTTTTTATTCACAATAAGCCTGCCTCCGTATACATATCACATAGTTCCCTATTATGATACCCATATGAGGCAGGCTTATTCTCTGTATTGCCATATTTATCTATTATTGTTATCCTCCGTGTTTGCGCATCTTTAAAAGTATCTTCTTTTCCAGTCTCGACACCTGCACCTGGGATATGCCAAGTATACGTGCAACCTCAGCCTGTGTCTTTTCCTGATAATATCTCATATAGATAATCCGCCGCTCATCGCCGTCAAGATGCGATAAAAGCTCCTCAAGCGTTATGTTATCGGTAAGCTTTCTTATCTCATTATTCTCATCAAGAATCCTGTCCATAAGCAGTATCTCACTGCCATCGCCCTGATATACCGTCTTTTGAAGTGATTCCACATCTGCACTTGCATCCATTGCAACTGCTATATCTTCAATCGGCATATCAAGTGCCTCTGCAATCTCGCTTATCGCTGGTTCCCGCTTTAATTCTTTCTCTAAACGTTCCTTCGCAATATATGTCTTATAGGCAGTCTCCTTTATACTGCGGCTTACCTTTATCATTCCATCGTCTCTTAAAAATCTTTTTATTTCGCCCGTAATCATAGGGACGGCATACGTTGAGAACATAACACCAAAGCTTGTATCAAACTTATCAACCGCCTTGATAAGTCCTATGCTTCCTATCTGGAACAAATCTTCCCTGTCAACACCTCTTCCCTCAAATCTCTTGACAATGCTTCCTATAAGTCCCATATTGTCAAGAATCAGTTTATCCCTCGCTTCTTTATCTTTCCTGTGTGCCCTTTCAATCAAATCCTTGGTAGAATCGCTAAGTCCACACATTTCTTTCATTATTCGCCTGCTGCTTCTCCAATTTTCTTTCTCATTGTCACTGTCGTTCCCCTGTTTTTCACAGAATCAACCACAAGTTCATCCATAAATGCCTCCATGAATGAGAATCCCATTCCCGAACGCTCAAGCTCCGGTTTGGACGTATACAGCGGTTCCATTGCTTTCGGTATATCATCTATTCCCACTCCGTTATCTTTGATAATGACTTCCACTACTGAACCAGTTATGTTGACATTTATGTATATTTTTCCGTATCTGCCTTCATATCCATGAACTATGCAGTTCGTCACAGCCTCTGATACAGCAGTCTTAATATCTGTTATCTCCTCAAGTGTCGGGTCAAGCCTTGTACAGAATGCCGCCACAGCAACTCTTGCATACCCTTCATTCTCTGATTTGGATTCTATAATAAGCTCTAATGTATCCTTTACATGTCTATTCTTGTCATTCACACTCATCTATTCAACTCTCCTTACAGCATCATTAATATCATCACATTTAGTTATTATCTTATGAAGCCCTGATATCAGAAGTATTCTGTCTATCGACTCATTAACACCTGCAACATATATCTTTCCGACATCTCGTATTTTTTTATATCTTCCAAGTATGAGTCCTATTCCTGCGCTGTCCATAAACCGTATTCTGCTAAAATCAAATACAATATTGCACACACCGCGCTTGTCAATAATCTCATCAACAACGCCGCGCATTTCCTCTGCAAGATGATGGTCAAGCTCTGCATTGAGGCTTATAACCATAACTTTGCCTGTAACCATATAGATGTAATCTGCCTTCCTTATCTCCTCTTTTGATAATGCATTCTCTCCATTCATATAGTTTCCTCATTCCTTTCGTTACTACCTTATGGTTTAACCTGCCACACAGGTTAGTACATCGTTTTCGAAACAATGTACTAGTAAACACTAATCCAGATAATCTGACAAAGCGTTTACACGCAAGAACCCTGACAGGAACATATAATTCCTGTCAGGGTTCATCTAAGAGTACTTTATTATATTAAATAGAGTATATCAAATTCTGTTATTAATTGGTATTTACATATGTTGTGGCTTCTGCAACATATCTGCTTGTCTTGAATCCGTCAATTATCATATTATAGTACTTCTTGGCATTATCAGTCTCGCCAAGCTCTGCATATGATTTGGCTGCATAGTATATCGCATCTACCTTTGTCTTATCGCACTGATATGACTTAACCATATAATCCGAAGCTCTTGAGTAATCTCTTCGGTTATAATATGTTAATCCCTGATTATAGAGGTCTGTTGATGCATTGAGCATTGTTGCACCTGCAATTGTATTATACAATGTCTTGGCACCATCTGATGGAAGTGCGCTGACCTCAACATTTATAAGGTCAACTGCGGCATCTGTCATCTTGCCAGCTATATAATTGTTAGCAGATGAAACTACTGATAACAAAAGCTTATTGCTTCCGTCAGTTCCACTAACCTGTTCAAGGCGTGCTTCGAGATTCTCTTTCTCAGTCTTGACCTGTTCAAGCTGTGTCTCTAATGAATTCAGCTCAACATTGCCTGATGATAACTGTTCACTGTACTGCTGCAATGTATTATTATACTCTGCCCTCATTCCTGTAAATCTTGATGGCATAATAAGGAACCATATGATTGCAGCTCCTATAACTACACCTACAAGAATGTTAATAACTGTAATAGCACCATTACTTGGCTCTTTATATGATGAACCCGGCACAATTACATCGTTACCGCTTAAAGGTCTTGCCTCAAGCTCTCTGCTCTTCTTAGTGAGAACTCCAAGTGTTGACTCTTTTTTCTTTACATTAAATGCTTCTTCTATCTCAGCCTGATATCTCATGGCTGTTATGTTATTGTGGTCAATCTTTAAAACAGCATTAACCGGCTTTCTCGCCTTCTGATACTCGTTATTCTTAAGGTACATAAGTGCAAGCAGAAGCTGTGCGCTGACAAGCTGTGGATTCTGAGAAACCACCTTTTTAAGCTGTATTGTAGCCATATCTGTATTGCCCTCTTTGGCATACTTCAAAGAAAGGTTATACTTCTTAATTGTTGATGATATAAGCTCAAATCTTGCCTGATTAGACTGTATCTGTGTGATATAAGCACCAGCGATATTATCTGTCTTCTGGATACTCTTGCTTACAACCCACTGGCTTAACGCCTCAACGACATCTCCCATCTCGCAATACACAAGTCCAAGGAGATTTCTTGCATCTATATTGTTCTTATCAAGTGCCAGACTTATCTTAAGATTCTGAATTGCTCCGGTAAGATTACGAACCTTTGCCATCGAAAGTCCAAGATTGTAATATGCATTAGAGGCACTTCTCGCTCTTGTTACCATTGTTTCCATTATGAATCAATCCTCCACATCCAGACATTAGTTAATTTCTATTGTTAGATGTATTAGCATCCTGCATCATCTTGTTAATCAGGTCTGCTATATCTGGTACATTATTGTTATATATCGCATCTTCTGCATCCTCAACCTCAAGACTAGGCTTAAACTTCTTTATCTCTTCTTCAAAATCTATCATCTTAATCCTCCACACAATCTACAGATATCCCCGACAAGATACAGCGAACCAGAGATAAACAATATCCCCTGCATATCCTGTGCTACGCTCTCTGCATGTCCAAATGCCATATCAAGCTTATCGTAGACATCCACGCCAGATATTCCATTATCAATAAAAGCTTGTTTAATTATATCCGCATCAAGCTGTCTGCTGCCCTCAAGCTGTGTCACAACGACATGGTCAAATGTATGTGAATCACATATAATCCTTGCCATCTCGTTAAAATTCTTATCACTCACCACAGAAAACAGCAATACTCTCTTCTTATCTTTAGCTATATATGGTACAGACTGCACAAGGCTTGTTATACCTTCCGGGTTATGCGCACCATCAACGTACACATCATCACGTATGCGCTCCATTCTTCCATGCCAGCATGCACCAGCAAGCGCAATCCTTGTCTTATCTAAAGATGTATCTATAATTCCCTGGGCATTCAGTGCACCTGTCACCATCAATGCCTCCAGGCAGTTGTCTAATTGATACATTGCCCCAGTGTTGATTCTAAAGCAATCATTATTATAATACCTATTAGATACGGAAAAATCAATATAGTTTCCTTCGTTTTTATAATTAATTATGTCCTGTCTGTATGCAAGTTCCATGCGGCATCCACATTCCTGTGCCCTTTTTTTGATAACCTCATCAGCCTCTTTATTCCTGCCATCAAGATATATCAAGGTTCCGTTATTCTTAATAATGCCAGCCTTCTCCGATGCAATCTTAGCAACCGTATCACCAAGTATAGCGGTATGTTCAAGGCTTATTGTCGTTATCACGCTTGCTGCCGGAGTCTTTAACGCATTAGTTGAATCAAGCCTTCCCCCAAGTCCTGTCTCCATAACTGCAAAATCAACTTTATATCTGTCAAACGCAAGCACAGCTATCCCCAAAAGATAGTCAAAATAGGCAAGCTCTCCACCGCCAAGGCCGTCATCAACATCTTTAACTCTCTTAAAAAATGTTGTAAAATCCTCTTTACTAATCATCTCACCATTAATTCTTATTCTCTCACGCACATCAACCAGATGCGGTGATGTGAAGAGCCCTGTTGTATAACCATTTTCTTTTAAAATGTCATGTATGTATAAAGATACTGAGCCTTTGCCATTAGTCCCTGCCACATGTATCATTTTAAAATTCTGCTCAGGCTCACCCAGCTTACTTAGCATTGCCTCACTTCTGTCAACGCCATAGCCTTCCATAAACTGTGGAATGCTGTCAAGATAGCTGACCGCCTGCATATATTCGTCCTGCATATCGTTATACTCTTTCTATATAATGATGTTGGGGTCAAAAGGTATTTTGACCCCTTTGATACCAGATTGCTACGTGC
>ERZ1034763.325-NODE-325-length-24107-cov-6.735240_pt1 | contig 24107 bp, 22 predicted proteins | sample MGYA00520701_ERZ1034763 | MGnify/ENA primary metagenome ERZ1034763 (study PRJEB33766, sample SAMN09781707) | gut metagenome | biome: gut microbiome | host: Homo sapiens | place: Madagascar | study: EMG produced TPA metagenomics assembly of the PRJNA485056 data set...
CCGCCTTTTGCACTTCAAATAATTCTGCCATCTTTGCCTGCGTCAGCCACAAGTTTTCCTGATATAAAAGGATTTCAACCCGAACTTCACCATTATCGGTTTTATAAAACAGGATTTCCTTTGTTTCATAAGGAGTTAGCCCATATTCTTCGTTCATATCCATTCCCTTCCTATTCGTCACTTTTGTTTCTCGCTCTGCTTTTGTAAACATTATGCTTATTCTTGCACTGCGGGCTGCAAAATACAGTACTTGGTCTGCTTGCGACAAAAGCTTTGGTACAATGCCTGCAAAGCTTAATCGGGTTTTCGCTGTCTGTCAGCATAAAACTGAACATCATCTGTACGCCCAGCAGCAGGGAAAGAACAGTGCCAGATATTTTTCAGTGGACATAGTTTCTTCTTTGATGAAGTGATTTTTCGGCAGGTACAACCGCCTCATATTCCATAAAGTTTGGTGTGGTAGGCAGCTTACGCCGTCTTGGTGGGCGTGAGATACAGAGTTCCGTCCTCTGCCGCCCTCCATCATGTATTGTAACCCCAATAATTTCAATTTATATTACCAATTATACTATGCCTTTTCTTCAGAATCAATCTACGTCATATTTTCTTCTAAAAAATCATTCTCCAATAAGGTTATATGTATTCGTTCCTTTTTCATGAGTGTTCTGGGGCGTTGATTGGTTTCATAATCACGCTCGCCTTTTTCGAAGATTGAACAGCACAGAAAATCACATTTTAAGTCACCCTGTGAATTTGCTTTGATGATAAAAATAAAATTATCAACACTAAAATGACTGGATATCAAGTAATCAGCCTTGATACCAGTGATGAAAGGATACATGCGTGGCATATAGGAATACAAGTTGAATTGCTAAGGGTGTGCAGGGAAAATAGAATGACTGGGTTTCGTTTGCAAAGCAGCAGGTAGAATTCTATAGAAATGCTAGACAGTATATTACAAATCTACAGATAAGGCAGATGATGCTAAAAAGGAACTGGTTAGCGGATTTTTAAATATGTTTGGAGTTGGTAAAGGTGGATGCCCCTGGATAACAAAACTGAGCATCTATAATCAGTTTTATAAGGGGAAAAAGCCAATTATAGAAGTGAAAAATAATCTATATATTCAACAATACGTTAATGATTTCTTCTTCTGTGACTGGTTTTAAAAGATATCCAGATGCATACACCTGAAATGCTTCAAGAGCAAAATCTCTTGAACTGCTTATAAATATAATCTTGCATTTTGGCTGGGTTCTTTTAATCTCCATAGCAAGACTGATACCATCGGAGTCATCCATTAATATGTCTAAAAAGGCAACATCTACAGAATTGGAAGACATATATTCCAGAAGGTCATTGACATTATTAAATGGATGTACTTCGTCTATCATATCTATATCCTGCATGATTGCAGCCTCTACATCTAAACAGATATCATTATCATCAATCAAAACAGTGTTCATTATAAATCCCCTTATAATATATAACTACTATATAATATATGATAACATATTAAAGGGTTTATGAAAACCCTTTTGTAAAATGAATAGATAAAATCCATATGTGAAAAATCAGCTTTTATTATTTATGTTTTAAGGGTATAATTAACCTTTAAATAACAAAAAAGGAGATTAACATTAATGAATTTTGAAGGACCTAATGTAGGAAAGACTTGTAAGGTACATTACAGAGGAACATTTAATGATGGAACACAGTTTGATTCGTCTTATGACAGAGGTGAGCCAATTGAGTTCGTGTGTGGTTCTGGAATGATGATACATGGATTTGATAAAGCAGTTGCATCATTGAATGTCGGTGAAAGTGTAGATATACATCTTATGCCAGAAGAGGCGTATGGTGAGGTTGACCCAGAGGCTTTTATAACAGTTGCAATCAGTGAGCTTCCTGGTTCAGAAGACCTTAAAGTTGATGATATGATATATCTTCAGAATGAATATGGACAGCAGTTCCCAGCTAAGGTGACAGCACTTACTGACAGTGAGATTACATTTGATGCTAACCATGAGATGGCTGGTAAAGAGCTTAATTTCAGGATAGAGCTTGTAGAAGTTAAGTAATAGCGGCAGTACGAATGATTAAGATTGGAGATTATGATTGATGGAAATATATCTTAAGCCAATAATTTCTGCGTGTTATGTGTTTCCAGTGTTGGCAGTGTTATTTACACTGCCATATATAATATATGAATATCATAAATATGGCTCAATTCTTGTAATCAGGACAGGTATTGTGTATACATTCATCTTCTATATGTTGACATCGTATTTCATGACGATTCTTCCGCTGCCTCCGATTGATTCAGTGACACCAGATTCAGCGTGCATGCTTTTAGTTCCATTTGATGCAGTAAGGAGAGTGGCTGCGACCGCAGATGTAATAATATCTGAGCCATCAACCTATATCAATATTTTTAAATGTGGTGATTTTTGGCAGATAGAGTTTAATATTTTATTATTACTGCCATTTGGAGTTTATCTCAGATATTATTTTAAGAGAAAATGGTGGCAGGTGCTTATAATGTCATTCGCATACAGCCTTTTCTTCGAGCTTACACAGCTTTCAGGCTTGTATGGAATATATCCATATCCGTACAGATTTTTTGAAGTGGATGACCTTATATGTAACACGCTTGGTGGAATGTTAGGTTTTGTTATGACACCTGTATTAGTATTCATGCTTCCTAAGCGTGAGAGAATGGATGAGATTGCATATAAAAGAGGGCAGGTCGTTTCGGAATTCAGAAGAGCGGTTGCGTGGATTATTGACATTGTGGTTATAATGATTCCCGTTGCAATTTTCTTTGCAATTGACAGGGCGAGATTTACAAATGTTATATATGATGTGAGATATGTGGTATGTATGGCATTGTATATAACGATTGTTTTTTCTCTGATAACAAGAATTACCAAGGGAAGGACACTTGGTAAAGCGTTAGTTAATGTAAAGCTTGTAAGAGATGATGATAAAAATATAGGATTTTTCAGATTGTCTGCAAGATATCTGATTTTATATGTGGTAAATCTTCCGATGCCGGTGTATGCTTACAATCTGTATCAGGCGGCAGCCAATACAGAAGGATGGATACGATGGTTATGCGTGGTTGGCTGTGTAATCTGTATAATAACAGCAATCTGCTTTATCATTGATTTTATTCTCTGTCTGTTCAGCGATACAAGGAATATGATATATGACAGAGTGACAGGAATTACACATGTTAATATGGTTAGGTGAATATACAAAACTGTAGATATACTCTACAGTTTTGTATATGTCTGCCCGCTGATGAATTTCCAGAATATATATTTAACTGTTTAGAAATAAAAGACTGACAGCAGATAAAATGCAGTCAGTCTTTTTAAATTCTATTGTGTGATTATCTTCTCAAACTGGTCGATAGGCACTGGTTTAGAATAGAAGTAGCCCTGATGGAAAGTAGCTCCGAATTGGCTTATGTAGTCATTGACTTCCTCATCTTCAATTCCCTCGATACAGGTGTCAGTATTAGTACGCTTTGCGTAGTCCACAATTGACTGAACCATAGCCTGATTTTGTGGCTTATTCTTGATGTCTCTTATGAAACTCATATCAACCTTTAATTCATCAAATGGTAATTCAAGAGCAAGGCTTAATGAGCTGTTACCCGTTCCGAAATCATCAAGGGCAATCTTGATTCCCTGAGAGTGGAAGAAGTTTACTTCATTTCTTAAGAAATTGATATCAAGATTCCTGCATCGTTCAGTTAATTCAAGGCATAATTCTTCTGGCTTGGCACCAGTTTCTTTAAGAATATTAAGAACAGAACTTCTGAATTCTTTTCGTTCAAGCTGTGCTGCGGCGACATTGACATTAACAAAGAAACCAGGTATCTTGTCACGCATTTTCTTAATATCAGTTAATGCAGTCCTTAGTATCCAGTTGCCGAGGTCGAATATACATGGGTCTTCCTCAATCCATTCCATGAATACTCCCGGTGATACAAGACCATATGGTTCAAGCTGCCAGCGGATTAATGCTTCCATGCCGCAGATTTTACCATCTTTAGTGTCGGCTATAGGCTGGTAGAATAAGCGGAAGCCTTCAAAATTCTTAGTGGCACACTGGTGGATAATGCTTATTAATTCAAACTGGTTCTCATTGTTCTCGCAAGCCTCATCATTGAATATGACAAGCTCACCGTGATGTTCATCGCGCGAGTGGTTAAGGGCATATGTAAGTCTGCTGCGGATAGCATTAGTCTCTTTCATATAAGGCTCAATAAATATCGCACCGGCAGATGTCTTTAATGGAATTCTCTTACCCTCAACCTCGATTGTATTCGATAAAGTGTCAGTGATTTTGTTATATATATTGTGAATTTCATCATGCGATATATTATCAAATGTAATGACAAACTTGGCACCAGACAGCCTGTATACATATCCAGCACCATTGAGTACATGTATAAGAGACTGGGCTACGCAGTTTAATATCTTATCAGAAAATGCAGCACCATACATTACATTGATATGGCTGAACTGGTCAAGTCCAATCTTCATAAGTGCAGACTGATGCCTGTTAGTTACATAATCCTCAATCTTCTTGACAAGAACAGATTCTGTATGAAGACCTGTTACAGAATCAATCTCATCGGCGATACCAGAATTATTATAGCGGATAACTATAATAAAAGGTTTGCCATAAGAATCATAGAGCATCCTAGCCCTAGCAGTAAAACGATTATAAGTGCTGCCATCAAGGATACGGTATTCCCAAGGTTCATCAAGCTTCTTGCCACTGATTCTGTCTTTAAATCCCTGCTTGAATATATCAATATCATCAGGATGAATCATCTTATTGCCTTTTTCTTTACCACGTATAATGTAATTATCATCAAGATGAAAATAATCCATAGCCCTCTGTGACCACCATGTTACACCTGTCTTCAGATTGGTAATTGATATATATGATTTGCTGGAGAGTGATGTAATTGCTTTTATAATGTCTGGAAACATGCCATTCATGCCTTCCCAGAATTCATTTTCAATATTTGTCATAGTAATCCCCTCCTTGATTAGCTGATTAAAAGTTACGAACAAAAACTACATTAATTATAACATAGTATATGGGCAAAAGTATACAAAAATAATTGAATTAAAAACGTGAATATTATACAATCATTATAGCAATAATAAAGATAAATTGACAGAGGAACGTGGAATGAGATTATTATCGGAGATAGTGGAGTCAATCAGGCAGGTATGCAGATATGAGAAAACTGTCAGGGTAGATATCAAGGCACTTCAAAGCGTCATGATGATATTTGCATTAGTTATGTTGCTGATTGACATAGAGAATTTTAAGCTTGGTAAATATATTATCTGTGGTGTGACACTGGCAGTTGCAGTTATGAGTATAGTGCTTGTAATTGTATTAAAATATATTAAAAATGTATACAGGATATGTCAGGCTGCTGTTGTAGTATTTTTTATATTGGCAGTTATTATATCAATTGTGGGAGCTAATGATGGCTTTGCACTATTATGGTTTTTATTACTGCCAGTCATAACGCTAGTGCTTTTAGGCATGCCATTTGGTGCGCCGGTGTGTATATTTTTTGGTTTGTATATTACGGTGTTATTCTGGACTCCTCTTAATAATATGCTTATATATAATTACACAAGGGATTATTTATTCTATTATCCGATTTTTTACTGGGGTTTCTGTCTTCTTGTAGTTGTCATGGATATTTTCTATAAGCTGTATCAGATAAGACAGGCGGATAATGAGAAAAATCTTGAAGCAGAAGTACTTGAAGCTGTAGAGGGGACTAAGAAGCTTATGATTGATGCTGTTACAGCGATAAGCCAGATGCTTGATGAAAAGGATGGATATACACAGGAACATTCAAAGAGGGTTGCAGAGTATTCCAAGCTTATCGCAAAGAACCTGAAGGCGCATGAATTCACAGACGAAGAGATTTCACTGATATATAGAAGTGCCTTTCTGCATGATATTGGCAAGATTGCAGTTCCAGATGCGGTACTTAACAAACCTGCAAGGCTTACAGACGAGGAGTATGGAATAATGAAGAATCATACAGTCTGGGGCGGTCAGATATTATCTGGTCTGGAATTTCTTCCACAGGCAGATATTGGGGCTGTGTACCATCATGAAAGATATGATGGTAAGGGCTATCCATATGGAATTAAGGGAGAAGAACTTCCATGGATGGTAAGAATAATCAGTGCAGCAGATTCACTTGATGCGATGAATTCTAACAGATGTTACAGAAAGCATTGTGATAAGGATTATATTATCGGTGAATTTGAGAAGGGCGCTGGAACACAGTTTGATAAATCTGTTGCAGAAACTGTAATTACATTGATTGAGGAAGGCAGGATAGTAATATAGATATGTCAGAGAATACCAGAGTAGTATCACGAATAAAGCATATATGGGAAGTGATAATGTGTCCATATGAAGATAAGAGCCTTGCATTCTGGATTAAGGTTGTATTTGGATTTATATGGGCTATCAGTATTCCTAATGGAATTATCTATGGGGCACCAGATGATTATATAATATCATTAATTATAATGGTCATAGTTCTTTTTACTAATATAATGGTTTCAAGATTTTATTACAGAACATGGATAGATGCGATAGTGTGCATAATTCTAAGCATACCAGTATTTTATGTGTATTATCATGCGAGTATCGGATATTTCAGCGTAATGTTTTCCATGATATTTGCATGTGGAATTGTATTCGTGCTTGGAATACGTAACAGCATTGTGCTTAATTTTGTATTTTTAATTATGGTAATTGTGTGTTTCAGGCTCAATGTTGATATGTCAGCCAAGTTTATATACGGCGATAATATAACGCTTCGTTTTCCATATCTGTTTATATGTTTCGTTCTTATATCATACTGCCTTATGTATATTATCCAGCGTTACTGGGTTGAAAAAAGAAAGAGAAACCAGATACTTGAGGAACGTGTGCATGATGAGAAGAAAAAGCTTGAATCTATGTCAATGAAGGTTATCAATACAATGTCCAAAGCTCTGGCAGCCAAGATACCGGGAGAAGAGGAGCACTGTAATAATGTGGCAGAGTATTCAAGGAGTATTGCACAGAGAATGAATCTTGATAAGAAATCATGTGATGATGCTTATAAGGCAGGATTACTGCATGAGATTGGAATGATTGGCATACCGGATGCACTTATTAACAAGTCTGGTCTTACAGATGACGAGTATGAGATTTTTAAGACCTATGTCAGTAAGGGGTATCAGATTATTAATATGTTACAGACAGATGAATCCCAAAGAATTGCACAGGCAGTCAGATATCACCGCGAGAATTATGACGGAAGTGGTTTTAATGAGGGTATAAGCGGCGATGATATTCCATTGCTTGCACGTATTATTGCAATAGCTGATTATGCTGACCGACACATAGGCAGGAATGAAGACATATCCGATATCAGGGACAATATTGAAAGGATGGCAGATACAGTATTTGATCCAATTTGTGCAAGTATTATGGTTGAAATACTCAGCTAAGGCAGGTATGTCTGATAAGTTAATTACGGTTTTATCTGTTGATATATTATTCACATGTTGATAATGGAATAATAGCGGTATAATATGAATAACTGGTGATGAATCTGTGAAAAAAGTTTGAACCGTGGAGATTAATATATAACAATGAGTGAATTAAATATAATAGAAATAGAGCATGGAATATCTTATATCACACCATCGGAATCGCCGTTGTCGTCTAATGTTGTGGTAATTGAGGGAAGTGATGATATATGGCTTTATGATGTTGGAAATCATCCAGATGTTATAGAACATTTAAAAGAGATTAATTGTGATGGTAAAAATATTAATATTGTATTGTCACATTTTCATCCTGACCATATTGGCAATCTGGATAAAATATGCGGATTATGGAAGAATGATGAAGCGCAGGATAAAGGACATCCACAGATAAAAGACAGGATAAAAATTTATCAAGGGAAATATACTTATAAGCACACTAATAAAGGTGAAATAATATCAGAGGATATGTATATTGATGCTGGTTTTCATAAGTTTCATATATTTCAGCTTCCGTCATGTCACTCAAAAGGAAGTGTAGCAATGGAAGTAGACGGGAGATATTGCTTCCTTGGAGATGCATTGTATCCGGCAACTAAGGGTCCAGTAAGAGAATATAATAAAAGCCTTTTAAAAGAAGAGATTAATGCGCTTGAAAAGATAAAAGCACCATATTTTATGCTTAGTCATAAGGAGCCATTTGCACGACCTAAAAATGTAGTGATGGCGTGGATAGAGAAGATATATAAGGGGTTGTGATGAGGATAAGAAAGTACAAGTGGACTATGCTCATTATAAGTGGAATAATTGCGGGCATAGTATTTACAGGTTGTGTGTGGCCTGTATCTGAGGCAGAAGAGGATAATTCAATTAATTATAAATCAATATTTATTGAAAAGCTGAATGCTCATTGGAAATTACAGATTCCAGAATTACAGGATGGCAGCGATACGAAAATTAAAGAAGTAGGAAAAGGAACAGGTATTTCATTTGATAATTATTCAAGTGAATATTTTTATTATGACGATTCAGATAGTGCATTTGTATTTAATACACCAGTCAGTGCCCCCAAAACTGTTAACACAAAATATGCACGTTCTGAATTGCGGGAAATGATGGGAGACGATAAAACAGTGAACTGGGGCTGGAATGGCAGACATTGTCTTGATGTTGAAGAGGCAGTGACGAAAATTCCAGCAAATGGCAGAGTGATGGTATGTCAGGTGCATGGGATATATCCAAATGGTGATAATGGACCAGTTCCTTTGAAGGTAATATATGAGGGAAACAAAAAACGGCTTGCTATTACTTATAAAGCACATCCTCAATCATATGAAGACCAGAAAATATATTATTTTGACGAAGTAGAGCTGAACCAGAAATTCACAATATCTATACAGATAATTGATGGTACAGGTTATGTGTCAATTAGTAGTAATGGAATATCACAAAAATATGAATATAGTTATAATCCGCTAACAACAGGTTGGATTGATTTTTATAATTATTTTAAAGCTGGAAATTATATTCAGGATTGTGAAGATAATAGTGAGAATGCAGGCTCAACAGTCAGAATGTACAATATAAACGTAACTCATGAATAATCTATATTATGAGTACAGCCATGATTTACCAAAAAATATTGTAATTGAGGTTAAATTGATTTACAATTTATGGTAGTGATTTTAAGGGAGGTTATAGAAATGGATTTTACAACATTACAGAAAGCTATGATTGATGCCATGAAAGCAAGAGATAAGGCAAGAAAGGATTCAATAGCAGTACTTGTATCTGCAGCTAAGAAGCTTGCTATTGATGCTGGATGCCGTGAAGATATCCCTGATGAGATGGTTGACCAGGCTATATTAAAAGAGATCAAGAGTATCAAGGAACAGATAGATACATGTCCAGCAGACAGAACTGAGTTATTAGAAGAATATAATGCACGTCTGGCTGTTATGTCAGAGTTTGCACCTAAAATGCTTTCAGAGGATGAAGTGAGAGCAATACTTAATGAGAAGTTTGCTGATGTTATAGCTACTAAGAACAAGGGCCAGATAATGAAAGCTGTCATGGCAGAGCTTAAGGGCAAGGCTGATGGCAAGGTTATCAATGCGGTTGTAGCAGATATGTGCAAGTAGTTATATTTTAAATTAAAACCATTGCGGATACTTTTTGGTATTAGTAGTGGTTTTATTTTTGAATCTGATATATTTTTTTAGTATAAAAACACTTTAAGATTGATATATTATTTAAGTATATCTGATTATATATTTAATATATTTTGTTATTGAAAAATATATAGTTATGTGTTATATTATAGCAAAGCAATTTTCTACATTACCTGTGCGGTCATTACTTGAGATACTTATGCTGTCGAAAATGATAGTATATGGCGGTAATGATGGCGTACAGGGTCTGAATACTTTGGTTTTTGTCTATATATCTTGAAAATCTTGCTTTTAAATCACAACAATTAAGGCAGGATTTTAAGTTAGTATATGGGACTGCATTACTAATATAAGTATGTATGGAATATCACTTAATAATCCTGCCAGACAAACTTTTAATGTTAAGGAGGAATCTTTATGAGTGGTAACAGAGAGTATAAGAGTGATGTGTTTAGTATGCTGATGCAGGATAAGAAAAGAGCATTGCAGTTATACAATGTGATGAACAATTCATCTTTTATGAATGAAGATGAGGTTGAGATTAAGACACTGGATGGTGGAATATCTTTATCCATAAGGAATGATGCAGCGTTTGTAGTGGATGCTAGACTTAGTGTGTATGAGCATCAGTCGACCGTATGCCCGAATATGCCAGTTAGAAGCCTTATATATTTTACAGCAATCCTTACTGATATGTTAAGTGATAAGGAAAATGGCAGAAAAACAGGCAGGAATCTGTATGGAAAGCGATTAGTAAAGATTCCGACACCACAGTTTGTTGTGTTTTATAACGGAGAAGAGAATCAGCCGGAAGTGCAGGAACTGAAATTATCGGATTCATATGAGAAGCAGACAGATGACCCGAAGCTGCAGTTGAAGTGCATGGTTTATAACATCAATAGTGGCAAAAATCGTGCGATTTTGGAGAAATGCAGCTGGCTTAATGAATATATGATATTCGTTAATAAAGTTCGTGAATATCACAATGGCAGGACAGATGAAGAACTTGTAATAGATATAGAGTTAGCAATAGATTATTGTGTGGAGCATGATATTCTAAAGGAATTCCTGCTGACACACAGGAGTGAGGTGACAAAGAATATGCAGTTGGATTATACATTTGACAGGCAGATAGAATTAGAGCGTGAAGATGCAAGAGAGGAAGGCAGAGAGGAAGGCAGAAAAGAAGGTAGAGCTGAAGGCAGAGAAGAAGGTAGAGAGGAAGGCAGAGAACAAATAGTTATTAATATGTATAACAATGATTTTACTATTGAACAGATATCAAAGGCTGTAGGAATCAGCATTGGTGATGTGAAGGGAATTCTGAATCTGGATTAAATCAATAGTAATGTGATGATAAAACTTATTTGATGAACAATTAAATACCCTCCACCAACGTGCATGGAAGTGTTGGTGGAGGGTAATATTATTTTTTACCAATATTCAGATATTGATTACTGAAGGAGTGAAAGAACACCCTGGTTAGACTGATTAGCCTGAGCAAGCATTGACTGACCTGCCTGTGAAAGGATGTTAGTCTTGCTGTAGTTAACCATCTCTTCAGCCATATCTGTATCACGGATACGTGACTCAGCAGATGTTGTATTCTCAACAACATTATCTAAGTTGGCGATTGTATGCTCAAGTCTGTTCTGAACAGCACCAAGAGCTGATCTCTGTGAGGAAACCTTAGAAATAGCATTTGAAATAGTATCAATAGCATTTGTTGCATCATCCTCAGTATTTACCTGTAAACCAGAAACGCCAAGTCCAGCAGAACTCATCTGAGCAATGCTAACAGCAATTTTATTTGTTCCTTCTGAATCAGCACCAACATGTAAATTAAATGTTAAATCTTCGTTTACCTTTTCCGTTCTGATTACATTAGCAGTTTTTGCTGCAGCACCTGTAGCAGCAACTTTTACATTCTGGTCTTTATCAGCATATAACTCGCCTGTAGCCTTAGCAGCCTCATCAGCAGAAAGTTCTTTTCCATTTCCATCATATAACTTTGTAACATAGGCATAGTCAGTACCCTTAGTTGCAAGAGTTGTTGCAGCATTGTCAGTATACACCTTTCCACCTGCAGCAATAGTTGATTTTAATGAATCCTTATCAAGCTGTGTACCAGCAGCATCATATAAATCAACATTATCAGCTATAGCATACTGAGAATTAATGAAATTAGCGTCTTTAGTTCCTTTTGTGTCACCTTTTAAAAGATAAATTTCATTGAATTTAGTTGTTTCTGAAACACGATCAATTTCCTTTGTTAACTGGTCAATCTCATCCTGAATTGACTGACGATCATTAGCTGAGTTAGTACCATTAGATGACTGAACAGCTAACTCATTCATTCTCTGGAGCATTGAGTGAACTTCTGTTAAAGCACCCTCGGCTGTCTGAACTGCTGAGATACCATCCTGTGCATTAGAAGAAGCCTGATCAAGACCTCTGATCTGCTTTCTCATCTTTTCAGATATTGAAAGACCAGCAGCGTCATCAGCAGCACGGTTAATCTTGTAACCTGAAGATAACTTCTCTGTTGACTTAGATAAAGCTGATGTTGTTGTGTTAAACATTCTGTTCGCATTCATTGCGGATAAATTGTGTTGTACTACCATAGTGTGTACCTCCGTGTATAATAATATTTTTTTAGATAGGAAGGGACTCCGTTCCCATTCCGTTAGTAATCAGATTTGTAATGTGATTGACATACCCATCTGATTAAGGTTTATAATAGACAGTGTTACCATGCTAACCCTGTGTATTATCACTTTTAGCTTTCTTATCTTCTTTGATAAGATGGCGAATTTTGGTGAGAGTCTCCTGAGAGAGATTAGGCTCTGCGTAGTAGGGGGAGACAAAACGTGATACCTTTTTGTCTGATTCAGCACTTTTTCTGGCAAGAACCTTGCTTCTTACGATGTTAAGTTCTCTAGGTGCATCAATAAGAAGATGAATATTGCCTTCCGTACCGCCTGAATATACAACGCGGATATCCTCACCGATGTCGATGAACTCACCCGGTTTGATTGTGAGCTTTAACATATCAAATCCTCCTTGTCCTCCATGACTATGCAACATAATGTTTCAAATTGTTGCATCCCGAATAGTTACATGGAGGTAAAAAATATGGGAACATCGCAGCCAATTAGAAACACAGATGAATTAGCAGCATTTCGTAACTTTTATTTAGACATGGAACCTAACCTGCGTAATTACATGTTGATATGTCTGGGAATTAATACGGCACTGAGAATAAGTGATATGTTGCAGTTAAGATGGGGAAATGTGTATGATTTTAATAAGAAGCAGTATGTGAAGCACATAGTGATACGTGAGAAAAAGACTGGTAAAGAGACGAGGATAGCATTGAATAATAATGTAAAAAAGGGATTTACCATGTATATGGATAGTCTTGAAAATGTCACTAACAACGATTTTATATTTACTGGCAAAACAAGTGATTCACCTCTGTCGCGTTCGCAGGCATTCAGAATAATCACGCATGCAGCCAAAGCCCTCAATATGGAGAATGGTATAAGCTGCCATTCTCTTAGAAAAACATTTGGGTATCATGCGTGGAAATTTGGAACTCCGCCAGCGATGCTTATGGACATATATAATCATTCATCTTATGAAATAACGAAAAGGTATCTGGGAATCAAGCAGGATGACAGGGATTCTGTGTTTTTTAATGTAAATTTGTAGATATATCACAAATTGATTTTTGATTAAATTGCAAAAAGTGCTAAAGTATTTTGAATCAATGACGATATAAGATATGTAATCAATAATAAATGATTAACATGGGATGCAACAATTTGAAACAGATTGTTGCATCTTTTTTATTTTATTATGCTTGTTTAGGAGGACATTATACTTACAATGGTAGATTTTTGCCTAAAAAAAAAATAAATAATAATTAACATTGTCTTTACACTTATTAAAATTAAGTATACCATGTATGTATTAACAAAATCAGGAGGGGAATATGAAAGATTATTCAATTAACACGCAATGTGTTCAGGCAGGTTATACACCTGGTAATGGTGAACCAAGACAGATACCTATATATCAGTCTACTACATTTAAGTATGATACAAGTGAGGACATGGGAAAATTATTTGATCTGGAAGCAGAAGGATATTTCTATTCAAGGTTACAGAATCCTACTAATGACTTAGTTGCAGCTAAGATTGCAAAGCTTGAGGGCGGTACGGCAGGAATGCTTACATCATCAGGCCAGGCTGCTAATTTCTTTGCATTATTTAATATATGTGAGGTAGGAAGCCATATCGTGGCATCATCTTCTATATATGGGGGAACATTTAACCTTATATCGGTTACTATGAAGAAGATGGGAATAGATGTAACATTTGTTAATCCAGACTGTACAGAGGATGAGCTTAATGCTGCATTCTGTGATAATACAAGAGCAGTTTTTGGTGAATCAATTGCTAATCCTGCACTTACAGTACTTGATATTGAAAAATTCGCAAAGGCAGCCCACGCACACGGAGTTCCACTTATTGTCGATAATACATTTCCAACACCAGTGAATCTTCGTCCTATAGAGTGGGGAGCAGACATAGTAACACATTCAACAACTAAGTATATGGATGGACATGGAGCAGCAATTGGTGGTGCAATTGTTGATGGGGGCAGATTTGACTGGATGGCACATGCTGATAAGTTTCCGGGACTTTGCACACCTGATGAGTCATATCATGGAATTACATATGCTGAGAAATTTGGTAAAGAGGGGGCGTTTATAACTAAGTGTACATCACAGCTTATGAGAGATTTAGGCTGTGTTCAGTCGCCACAGAGTGCATTTATATTAAATCTTGGACTTGAGTCGCTTCATGTGCGTATGCCAAGGCATGTGGAGAATGGACAGGCAGTTGCAGAGTTTCTTGAGGCTCATGATAAGGTTGAGTATGTTAATTATCCAACACTTCCATCTAACAAGTATTATGAGATTGCTAAAAAGTATCTGCCTCACGGTGGATGCGGTGTTGTATCATTTGAAATTAAGGGTGGAAGAGAAGCTGCAGAGAAATTCATGAAGAACCTTAAGCTTGCAGCTATAGAAACTCATGTAGCAGATGCGAGAACGTGTTGTCTTAATCCTGCTACATCTACACATCGCCAGATGAATGATGAGCAGTTAAAAGCTGCGGGAGTTCCGGCTGGTCTTATCCGTATATCTTGTGGACTTGAGGATAAGAATGATTTGATAGAAGATCTTGCACAGGCACTTGATGCAATTTAATCTGCCTATCGGGAGATTAATTAAGTGCAAAGTCTGAAAGATATGGACTAAATACCCCTACGCCAGATATTAATGCTGGTGCAGGGGTATGTTTTTGCTTATTTTATTTTTGGAGTTCTTTTCAAAGTGCGCAGATATTCTTTCTGTTCTGCTGTTGTTCTGTAGCTTTCACATGCTTTCTGGATTGTCTTATTATGTGTCCAGATATCAAGCCTGTTGTTTTCTAAGTATTTAATACTGTCATTCCATTGTTTGGCAAGAGCAGTAGCATAAAACCAGGCAATCATCATATTGACGTAATATTCTTCAGAATGAACACTGGCAGGGATTTCAAGATATTCCTGTTTGTAATCCTCATCAAGATAATGCGTCATGAGCATTTCCATTCCAAATCTGCATGTATATGGTTTGTCAGAAGCAGACCACTCATATATCTTATCTATTAAATTTTTCCCATCTTTTTCTATTAAAAGATGTCTGTTTTTCTTGAAAACCTTAGGTGACAATATATCGCATACAGCCCAGTTATCTACATATGGAAGAAATGCGTCAACAAGCTCTATGCATCTGTCATAGTCGTCTTTTCTGTTTATCTCGGACACAAGAATCGCATGGAGCATATTTTCATCATAAAACTGGTGCGGCAGTTGTGAAAGAAAGCTGCTGGCTGTTTCACTGCCTTTAATTTCTTTAGCAAAATTTCTTAGAACTGGGGTACGGATACCTATGATAGTGTCACGTGCTATAGTGGGGATTAATTTGCTTTGAAATTCAGCGTATTGCTTATCCTGTAATTCATATAAACGGGCTGTTATATTCGCTGCCATGTCAGATACCTCGTGATGTATATTAGCAGATAATAATTAATGTTTGCTTAATACATCATCTACATATGTTCTTATATAATAATCATCTTCTGGCATCTGGCAGCCGACAATATAAGTTCCATCATTGTCAGAACATCTTATAACGTGGCCTTCGATGTGAGAGTGCTCTGGAAGAGCAAACTTTTCAATATCAACAGATATATCAGCACCCTTGTTGTCAGCAAAGTAAGCATCCTTTGTAAGGAATGCAAAACCATTAGCACTTATGTTATCGAGGCGTCCTGATATTGTTTTATCAGTACCATTAACCTTGATAGTACACATATTAGATATATCAATTCGTGGATATTTACGTCTGTTCTTAATCTCAGGTCTTGTAGATATAACTGAAATGTATGTGCGGGCAGCCATATCTTTGTTACGTGATATAGCAACATTCTCCCAGCAGTATAATACATTGCCTACAGTTATCTGGAGATTACATGATGTATTTTTATCAAGCTGCATATCAATTAGTGTCGAGAGTGTCATTACATTATCAGATACTGACTTTACTTCACCATGGAATAGATTGTTATCCTTGCGCTCATTGAGGAAGATGATAGCTTTCATTCCTGGCTGTACATCATCAAGTCCCATGAATCCGCCAACACCAAGTTCTTCCATAAGTTCCTGAATGACATCCTCAATGTTGTTGATATTGCTTGCACTTTCTTCATACTTACTAAGCATTCTCTTACTGATCTCGTCAGATTCACCGATTGAAGTAGTCATTGTGTCAACAATCTGTGATATGTCTTCCATATTCTTGACAAGCTGATGGTTAGAAGTCTCAACTTCCTTCATGGCTGAATCAATCACATTGATATGTTCACCAAGCTGTGTTGAGTCTTCTGTGATTTTGCCAACATTTTTACCTGTCTGTGTGACTTTTTCAAGAGTTATCTGGATTAGACGGAGTGTTTCTTCAATTGATGAAGTCATCTTCTGTGATATCTCATCAAGTCGTGCGAGTGCTTCTGCAATCTGTCCAGAAGAATTCTTAGTCTCTGTACTTAAAGTACGAATCTGGTCAGCGACAACTGCAAATCCCTTACCGGCTTCACCAGCTCTTGCAGCCTCGATAGAAGCGTTAAGTGCAAGAAGATTAGTCTGGCTTGAGATACTGTCAATTGTTCCAGTCTCTTCTTTAACAGTCTCGAATTCTGATTTGAATTGATGAAGAATAGCATCAACTTCAGTAGATAAATCCGACATAGTATTAGCAGTCTGGACAAGGCTTTCAAGGTCAAGAGAACTGTTCTTGGCATGTTTGCCTGATTCAGCAGTAAGTGAAACCATCTCATTAATCATGGAAGCAACATTCTGAACCTGTGAACTGATATCAGCAGTCATATCAAGTGATGAATCAGTATGGCTCTGAAGCTTGTCATTGTTGTCAGTTAACTTATCCATTCCATCAACGACAATATCTGAACCATGCTTGTTCTCAGATGCAAGCTCACGGACAACAGTGATTCCATCCATAATTGTGTTGCTGGCACCTTTAACAAGCTCAACAGTAGATGTAACACGCTTGAGGTCCGCCTTGATGCTGTCTGTAAGAGCACCATCAGATTCGATAAGGTGGCTTATAGACATAACATATCCGATATAACAAAGGATTATGCAGGCAACCTGTAACTGGTAATTCTTCTGGTCAGCAGCAGATAACTGGCCAAGAATAGCAGCATGATATATGATACCGACAAGAACACTGAAAAAGTTCGCAATTCCACAGCCAATCATAAACTTCTTATTCTTATAAAGTACAAGAAGGCTTATAACTGGAATAATGTATGTAAATGTTATTGGTGATGATGAAGTACATAATAAATATGTGTAGAATATTCCATAACCTACTACTAATGCATATTTGTAACGGTCATCGGCCCTGTCTTTGAATCTGAGGAGTAAATCCCCAGCAAAGAAAGGAACCCAGCATAATAGTAAGAATATTACATAATTAAATGACGAATAACCGCCGCTTGCAACATCGCTTCCGTAGTTAGCGGATAAAAGAAGAGCAAATACAAGCCATATACGTCTGACTTTGGTATTTGCCTTCGCTTTAAAAATTTTTTCATCGTATTCCATAGCACTTATCTCCTGACTGGTATTATTATGTATATTTTACCCTAGAATGTATGTCTTTTCAAGAAAAAGTACACAAATCCGATTAATCATCCTATTCCGCCAAGCAGTATTCCAAGCAGGAGTACAAGGGCGCATATAGGGCAGTAGATATATTTGCATATAGGAAGGAACTTGCTGGTAAATGGCTTGTTTCTTCCTTTGTTAATCTGTTCATTAACGTACTGTTTTCCACATACCCAGAAGAACATAATTCCGGCAAGACCGGCTCCGAGAGGGCAGATGTATATAGATAATACGTCCATCCAGTCAGATACAATTCCCTGAATACATATTGATGCGATTAATGATATAACTGCGATAAGTCCGCATGATGCCTTTCTTCCTAAATGAAGCTTTTCCTGAACAGTAGCGATAGGTGCTTCATATAAGTTGATAAGAGAAGAAAGTCCAGCCATGAATACAGCAACAAAGAAAATGATTGCGATGATATATCCGCCCGGCATTGACTTGAATAGTGCAGGAAGGAATATAAACATAAGTCCCGGGCCGCCCTGATTGAGCTGTGCGCCAGTTGTAGCCATCGCAGGAATGATTACAAGTGCCGCAAGTATAGCAGCCAGAGTATCAAAAAGTGCAACTCTTCCAGCTGCGGCAGGAATATTTTCTTCATCAGAGAGGTAAGAACCATATATAAGAGTTCCGTTACCTGCTACTGACAGAGAGAAGAATGCCTGACCGAGAGCGAATATCCATGTCTCAGGTCTGGCTAATATCTTAGGGTCAACTCTGAAAATGTATTTGTAGCCTTCAATAGAACCTGGCTGAAATGCAGCGTATACACCGAGGATTGCGAATAACACGAAGAATATAGGCATCATGACTTTGTTAGCTTTTTCAATACCTCTTCCGACACCGAACATAAGAATAGCTATTCCTATTGCAAGGGCAATTATCTGCCAGAGATTGTTGCCAAGGGCAGTTGCCATTGAACTGAATTCCTCTGCAAATCCGGCAGTATTTTCAGGTGCAAGTGTAGAACCAGTAAAAGTTCCAATCATATATTTGAGAATCCATCCCATAACAACAGTGTAACCTATAGCCATAGCGAGAGCACCGAGAACGGGGATAAAGCCAAGCAGCTCGCCTAACTTTCTCTTTCCCTTAGTCTCACATGCATATCCGAATGCATCAATAGGGCCGGAACGTGTTGCACGTCCGAAGCTCATCTCACCTATAACTCCGGTAAAACCGATAAGTGCAACAAATATAAAATACGGAATAAGGTATGAACCGCCGCCGTATAGAGAAACTCTTGTAGGGAACATCCAGATGTTGCCCATGCCTACGGCTGAACCGATACATGCAAGGATAAATCCCCATTTGTTGTTGAATGAATCTCTTGTTTTCATTAATCTTTCCTCCAGAATGTAGTAAATGCATATTAATATAGAATATGCACAACTATATCAGTGTACTACAGATTGTATCTTATGTAAAACAATTTAATTATTGTGCAAAATAATCAGGAAACATTTTTTTCATATCTGCCATATTTTCTGCGTATCTTGTCATGTGGAGCTTGGAGATTGCAATAGCTTTTTCTTTGTCCTTGTTTTCTATAGCCTGCACAAGTTCCTCATGGTCATGCAGGATTCTGCTTTTTTCATTACATCTGAAACTTAAGATTGTTGTTCTGTCAAATAGTGGTGCGACATTATTGACGAGCTTGTACCAGAAATTATTATTGCAGAAATGGTACAGCATCGCATGAAATTCTTTATCGAGTGCGAATATCTTTTCTTCGTCATCTCTTTTAATATACATCTGCCACATTGCCACATTTTCCCATAATTTATCAATCTGTTCTTTAGAGAGCATATCGCATGCTTTGGCGGCTAATTCTGCTTCAAGAGTGCTTCTTAGTTCACATATCTCATCAGATATAGATGTGTCTATGTATGTGACATATATACCGACTTTGGGTTTAATCTCTAACAGATTAATCTGGTTCAGTTCAAGCTCAGCCTCTCTGATTGGATTGCTGCTGACCTTCATAAGCTCACATAGCTGTGGTGTCTCAAGCTTCTGTCCGGGTTTTAGGTTAAGATGGACAATGTTATATATAAGCTGGCGCACTACATAATCTTTAGCTGATTCATTTGCGTATCTTTCTGATATTTTCATAGTAAAATCCCCCGATTATAAATACCTGTGATATTGATTTTGCTGCAATGTCTGTTAATTACACATAGATAATATATATTACCTATGATGTAATATATAACACGATATGAAAAATATATCAAATAATTAAGGAGGGAACAGATATTGGAACTGGCACTTATAACCTCAAAGCAGGTGTTTGAATTATTCATATTGATAGCGGCAGGAGTACTGCTTTACAAGACGCATGTGGTAAGAGATGAGCATAAGGGCGTTTTATCAGGTATTCTTATAGATTTCGTTGTGCCTTGCATGGTGATTAACTCTTTTATGGGAAAATCAATCGATAATGCAGGAGAGCTTGGTAAAGCATTCATATACAGTATTATTCTGTGTACGATAGGAATTGTGATTGCGCTTCTTACAGCTTTGATGGTGAGGAAAGACATACGTGGAGTGTATAAATTTGCATGTTCATTTTCTAACGCTGCATATATGGGATTTCCGCTTATAAGTGCCATGTTTGGTGATATTGGAATAATGTATGCGAGTGCATATGTCACAGTATTCAATATTCTTTTGTGGACTGTTGGATATATGTTTTTTGCATCAGTAAAGTCACCTAAGGACATTTTACGTGCAGTGGTAACATGCCCTCCTGTAATAAGTGTAGCTGTAGGACTTGTGATATATTTTGGCAATATCCAGATAGCGGATGTCATAGCACAGCCTGTAAGCATGGCAGGCGCAATGAATACACCGCTTTCAATGATTATAACAGGTGTGACAGTTGCACAGACTGATATAAGAAATATTCTTAAAAATGTATATCTGTGGATTGGTATTCTGGTTCGTCTCGTAATCATCCCCGGAATATGTACTGCTGTATTTTATATTCTGCATTTCTCTGGAATGACAGCGATGGTTTGTCTTATACTTGAAGCATGCCCTGCGGCAGCCATAACTACCATGCTTGCAGTCCAGTATGATAAAAATCAGGAATATGCTGCAGGATTAGTAGTTGCATCAACACTGCTAAGTATAGTATCATTACCTTTGTATGCAATGATTATACAGATGTGCGGTTTATACTGATTACATTGGCAGAATAATTGAATTGATATGTTAATAATTGTAGAAGCTGCATAGTTGTAAGTGTAGAAAGGATGTGCCAGCATGTATAGAAATGATTATAATGTGAAATTGCCGGAAATTAAGGAAGATAAGGTTTATATCAGCGATTATGGAGCTGTTGAAGGAGTATTTGATGTAGAGACAGGAAGAAAGAATGCCTGCTGTATACAGAAAGCAATAGATGAATTATCAGACAATGGTGGAGGAACTGTTGTCATTCCATCTGGAATATGGGCGTGTGCGCCTATAGAGCTTCGTTCAGGAATTAATCTTAATCTCGCTGAACAGTCTGTGCTTAGATTTACTAAATCAAAAGAAGATTATCCACTTATAATAACTAATTATGAGGGACAGGATTGTATCAGAACAGTCTCACCAATAACTGCAAGACATGCTGATAACGTGGCAATCACTGGAGCAGGTGTTATCGATGGAAGCGGAGATGAGTGGAGACCAGTCAAGAAGTTCAAAGTCACAGATAAGCAGTGGGATGCAATGCTTAAAAAAAGTGAATATGTCATGACAACGAATAATAATACACAGATATGGATGCCAAGCAAATCAAGCTTTGAAGGCAATATGAAAAATATTCAGGGTGTCACAGAGGAGGCTTTAAAAGAAGCCGCTGATTACTATGATTTCTACCGCCCAGTTATGATAAGCCTTGAATACTGCAATAATGTCCTGCTTAGTGGTGTGACATTCATGAATTCACCAGCGTGGTGTATTCATCCATTTTTCTGTGAGAACCTTACGGTTGAACATATCAAGGTTAAGAATCCATACCATGCACAGAATGGTGACGGAATTGATGTTGAATCATGTACTAATGTGCATATACATCACAGCAATTTTGAGACAGGTGATGATGCAATCTGCATTAAGTCTGGTAAAAATGCTGTGGCAAGACAGATTACAGGCCCTTGCAGCAATATTCATATCCACGATTGTATTGTATTTGATGGTCATGGTGGATTTGTAATAGGAAGCGAAATGTCAAGAGACGTAAGGGATATACTGGTTGAGGACTGCACATTTATCGGGACAGATGTCGGCGTAAGAATTAAGAGTGCGCTTGGACGTGGCGGTGTTGTTGAGAATATAACATGTAAGAATATCAGAATGTTGGATATTAAGAATGAGGCTGTTATCATGACTATGGGATATGTGCTCAATCTTCTTAATCGTGATGAGACTGTTGCTATTGATAATGAAGATGATGTGCCATATTTTAAGAATATAACTCTGGAAAACCTCGACATAGCCGGATGCGGTACTAAAATAAAGCTTGAACCAGTTCCGGACAGACCAGAGACAATCAGTAACATTGTTATTGAAGGAAATGTCTATGACGGAGCTTATGTTGAGAAATAGAGTGTCACTGGTAAATGCGTATTATATTGTGAGGCTTTGCAAGGAGTAAGGGAATATGAGAGAGTTAAGCGAAAGATCAGCCAATTTTACAGATTCGGTTATAAGAAGAATGACAAGAGTTGCCAACAAGTATGGAGCAGTCAATCTGTCACAGGGATTTCCTGATTTTGACCCACCTAAGGAGATAACAGACAGATTATCTGAGGTTGCAGGAATAGGCCCTCATCAGTATGCTCTCACATGGGGAGCTAAGAATTTCAGGGATGCTGTTGCAGCCAAGTATGAGCATTTTTCAGGAATCAAGATTGACCCTGAGTCAGAGATTGTTGTCACATGCGGAAGTACAGAGGCTATGATGGCGACAATGCTTAGTATTACCAATCCGGGAGACAAGGTTGTTATATTCTCGCCATTCTATGAGAATTATGGCGCAGATACAATTCTTTCTGGTGCAGAACCAATATATGTACCACTTGTTCCACCAGAATTTACATTTGACCCGACAAAGCTTGAGGATGCATTTAAACAGGGAGCCAAGGCTATAATTGTATGTAACCCATCTAATCCATGTGGTAAGGTGTTTACATACGAGGAATTAAGCATAATAGCTGACCTTGCCAAGAAATATGACGCCTATGTTGTCACAGATGAGGTATATGAGCATATTGTATACGCACCTAACAAGCATGTGTACATGCAGGCACTTGATGGAATGAGAGACAGAACTATTGTATGTAATTCGTTGTCTAAGACTTATTCGATAACTGGATGGAGACTTGGGTATGTCATAGCTAACCCACAGATTATAGACAGGGTAAAGAAAGTGCATGATTTCCTTACAGTAGGAGCAGCCGCACCTCTTATGGAGGCTGCAACAACAGGTCTTATGTTCGGTGATGAATATTATGAGGAACTTGCCGCCCATTATGCACATATGAAGGAAGTGTTTGTTGGCGGACTTGCAAAGCTTGGACTTAAATATACAGACCCACAGGGCGCCTATTATGTACTTGTTGATGTGAGCGAGTTTGGTGTCAAAGATGATGTAAAGTTCTGCGAGTGGATGGCGCAGTATGTAGGTGTTGCGGCAGTGCCGGGTTCAAGCTTCTTTAAGGAAGACATTCATAACCTTATAAGATTCCATTTTGCAAAGAAGGATGACACATTAAATGAGGCTATAAAGAGACTTGCCAACCTTAAAAAGCTTGCAAATGAGGCTACTGACGTAGAGTGGAGATAATGTACTGAACCGTAATTTTCACCTTCAATTATATATTCTGAGTATTTATCTGGCATCAGGCTTCGGCTTGATGCCACTTTTTGATAATAGTAACAAGGTTTGCAAGTGCGGTCAAATTATATTTCTTGGATAATAAATGTAGTTGCCATAGAATATAAAAAAGTATAAAAT
>ERZ1034763.337-NODE-337-length-23459-cov-7.446249_pt1 | contig 23459 bp, 21 predicted proteins | sample MGYA00520701_ERZ1034763 | MGnify/ENA primary metagenome ERZ1034763 (study PRJEB33766, sample SAMN09781707) | gut metagenome | biome: gut microbiome | host: Homo sapiens | place: Madagascar | study: EMG produced TPA metagenomics assembly of the PRJNA485056 data set...
TTGTAGAAAATATTTTCCATAAGTATTATATTGAAAATGAAAAAAATCATGATAATGTCACAGAAATTCAGGAAACATTCAATCTGGAAGCTTCAAAATTTGTAGGAAATTCCATGATTCTTGATGCATATGGAGATGAATGTGCAAGGCTGGGAGACGAGGAAGGCTATATGATTGGGGTTATAGATAAGGATTATACAAAGAAATGCCGCGAAAGCAATCCAGAATATAGTAACAGAAGAATTGACCTTTATAAAAAATGGTTATAAAATTAAATAAATCGTGTTTAGACATATTAAGGAGGACATAAGAATGTATGTATCTGAGGAAATGTATGAATTAGGCAGTAAAAGATCTGCTATAAGAGAACTTTTTGAATATGGCAAGAAGAGAGCCGCTGTTGTAGGCGCAGAGAACGTGTATGATTTCAGCCTTGGTAATCCAACAGTGCCAGCTCCTGACTGCGTTAATGAGACAATAAGAGAGCTTACACATAATCTTGATTCAATCTCACTTCACGGATATACATCTGCACAGGGTGATATTGAGACAAGACAGGCTATAGCAGATTATCTTAACAAGACTTATCAGACAAAATTTAATGCAGATAATTTCTATATGACATGTGGTGCGGCTGCATCACTCACAATTACTCTGAAAGCACTGACTACAAGCAGTGATGACGAGATTATTGCGATTGCACCATTTTTCCCAGAATACAGGGTATTTACAGGTGCGGCTGGAGCTAAATTCGTAGTAGTATCAGCAGATACTGACGAATTCCAGATTAAATTTGACGAGCTTGAAGCCAAGATTAATGCACATACAAAGGCTGTTATAATTAATTCACCTAACAATCCATCAGGTGCCGTATATTCAGAAGATACTATCAAAAAGCTCGCAGAGCTTCTTACTAAGAAAGAAAAAGAATATGGAACTAAGATATTTATAATAAGCGATGAGCCATACAGAGAAATCGTTTATGATGGAGTTGAAGTTCCATATGTAACTAAATATTACAACAATACAGTTGTATGTTATTCATACAGCAAGTCATTATCACTTCCAGGCGAGAGAATCGGATTCATTCTTGTACCAGATGAAGCTGATGACAGCAAGGTATTATATGCAGCCTGCGCCGGTGCAGGACGTGCACTTGGTTATGTGTGTGCTCCAAGCATGTTCCAGAAGGTTATCGCTAAATGCGTTGGCAACACAGGTGATATTAACCTTTACAAGAAGAACAGAGACCTTCTCTATGATGAGTTAACTAAGATGGGATATCACTGCCATAAGCCAGCAGGAGCATTTTACATGTTCGTTGAGGCTCTTGAGAAGGATTCAGTTAATTTCTGCGAGAAAGCTAAGGAAGAAGACCTTCTTTTAGTTGCGGCAGATGGATTTGAGTGCCCAGGCTGGGTAAGAATATCTTACTGCGTTGACGAGGACATGATAAAGAGGTCATTCAAAGCATTTAAGGCACTTAAAGACAAGTATAACTAGAATAAATGTTACACAGGCATGATATGCATGGAGGAATAAAGTGACACTTCAGCAATTACAATACGTTGTTACAGTTGCAGAGACAGGGACGATAACAGAGGCGGCTGAGAAATTATTTATTACACAGCCAAGTCTTACCAATGCGATAAGAGAACTTGAAAAAGAGATGAATATCAACATATTCCTGCGTTCTAATAAGGGCGTTGTGGTATCTAAGGAAGGCGAGGTTTTCTTAGGATATGCGCGTCAGGTTCTTGAACAGGCGGCGCTTCTTAAAATGAAATATGCGGAAGGCAGGGAGTGGAGTAAGAATTTCTGCGTTTCTACCCAGCATTATTCATTTGCGGTCAATGCATTTGTTGACCTTATCAAGAATTATGGCGGTGAGGAGTACGATTATAACCTGAGAGAGACACAGACTTATGAAATTATCGAGGATGTTGCTCTTATGAAGTCTGAGATAGGGATTCTTTATATAAATGAGTCCAACAGCGTAATTCTTAACAAGGCATTTAGAGAAAAAGAACTTGAATTTACTGAATTGTTCACAGCGAAACCGCATGTGTTCATGTCAAGGTATAACCCGCTTGCAGGAAAGAAAGGTGTATCCTGGGAGGATTTGAAGCCTTATCCATACCTTTCTTTCGAGCAGGGGGACCATAATTCGTTCTATTATTCAGAAGAGATATTCAGCAATGTAGAAAGACCTAAGAATATCAGGGTTCGTGACAGAGCGACTTTGTTTAATCTCGTCATAGGTCTTAATGGTTATACTGTGTGCAGCGGAATAATTGACGAGGAGCTTAACGGCAAGGATATTGTCGCAGTTCCGCTCAAAGCTGAGGGCGACATGCATGTGGGGTATATTCGTCACAAAAAGGCTGTTGTAAGCCATCTGGCGCAGGCTTATATTGAAGAATTGAAGAAATACATAGTATAATTCAACTCTTTTCTGGATTATACTCCGACAAGAATAAACCTATCAAAGCAATCCCAGATATTTCATTACATATTTCCTTTGATAACGGCAATACTATTATTATTGAGAAAAAATATCACATTAATCACTTGTTTTATTCAAATAAATATATTATTCTTACATAGGTTAGATATGACTAACAAAACTAAGTCTAACCGAACAAACTTCTATTCAATAATTGAGGTTTTATCAGGTAACAATGTAGAAGTCTTCTGTAATGTGAGGAATAATATGAGTGAAGATGTATGTGAAATTGTCAAATCAATGGATAAGGAATCGCTGGATACGCAGCTTGCACTGCAATGCGCACCATTTATAAGTGGACTCAGAATGTCTAATCTGTTGACAGTTAAGAAGGACCAGTATGCTGACCTTGTAAGAATTGCTAAGAAGTCGGACTGGAATATTAAGGTTCTTGCTGTTAATAAGACTGGAAGGCAGTTGTGGCAGATTACAGTGACTGTGCTGGTGTATCATGAGAAGGCACTTATGGAGTATCTTAGCAGTCCAGAGGTCTGCGAACTTCTTATTAATATGGGATATGACTCTTATGCCGTTGGGAGCCATGACCTGAAAATGCTGATTGACACATTTGCACATAGATATTCCTCATACAGAAAAGGCGAATGTAAATTTCCAGATGAAATGGGTGTGTTCTTAGGATATCCGATTGAGGATGTTGAAGGATACATTGATAACGGAGGAAAGAACTGCCTGTATACAAGTTACTGGAAGGTATACTCCAATCCTGAAGAGAAGTTCAGATTGTTCAACAATTATGAGAAAGCCAAGGAAAATATAATAAAATACCTCGCAATGGGATATAATATGCCAGAGGTAATTGCGTTATATGCATAAAGCAAAAGGTCAAAAACTGTTTGCAGGCTTGAAAAATTAAGAATAGTGGATGGAGGATTAACTATGAGTAAGATAAGTGTTGTTTACTGGTCACAGACAGGTAATACTATGGAGATGGCTAACGCAGTAGGCGAGGGAATTACAGCCGCTGGCGGTGAAGCTGAAGTAGCTGAGGTTGGCGGATTTGATGCATCATCTCTTGCTAATGAAGCAGCATTTGCATTAGGATGCCCTGCTATGGGAGCTGAGGTTCTTGAGGAATCAGAGATGGAGCCATTCGTATCAGAAGTGGAGAAGATTGCATCTGGAAAGACTGTTGCTTTATTCGGTTCTTATGGATGGGGCGATGGACAGTGGATGCGTGACTGGGTTGACAGAATGACAGCAGCAGGCGCAACTGTTCTTACAGGCGAGGGTGTTATCTGCATGGAAGCACCAGACGACAGCGTTAAGGAGCAGTTAAAGGAGATAGGAAAGCAGCTTGCAGCTATAGGCTGATCCTTATTCTTGCGAAGATTCAGCTATTATAATTTAACTATTGTTAATAAACTACCAAAAAATAAATTGTTAAATTGGCTGAAATGAGTTAAATTCACATAATAAATCCAAAATGTGTCAGAGGCCTGTGAATATACGGCTTTAAAATCGGGAATTGGATTAATCAAGCGAAATCTTGAGTATAGACCCGAAAAAGCGACACATTTTGGATTTTTTTGCACATTTTTTGAAATAAAGAAAAATGTGGGGTTTAGCGAAGTGTAAAACGAGGGAATTTGGATTTTTTGAGGGAGAGATGGGCGAAATGAGCCAGATAAGAAAGAAAAAATTGCAAAGTTAGAACAGAAAAATAATATAACTTAATCAATAGAGGAATATTCACTCTTCATCAAATCTTTCACCGCAATTATGGCAGATATACTGCGAGTCCCAGTTAAAATTCAATAATTTCCGGCAATGTGGACATCTAAGGAAAATAAAAGCGAAAATCAAATCACATACAAAAAGAATTACTGCGGCAATAATCATATGAACATAAAATGTACTTAAAATAAAAAAGACAGAGTATAATCAAATAAAATGGTAAAATTATACATGAACTAATACCATTATTTATGTTTGCTATAGCAAAAAGTCTTCTAATGATTTAATATCATATAGAAGACCTTTTAAATTTTATTAATTAAAATAATTATATTATTAATTCAATGGATATGAGATTTTACCATCTACCATCATATTCATAATAATCACTTCCTGTAGGATAATTATGACCGGCATCTAAATAATAAGTTGTATCAGTTGCTTCTCTAAGAATAACAGTCATAGGATATAATTTACTCATCATTATGTTATCAACGACATGATAGTAAGCATAATCAGAACCTCTTTTAAAGTAATCAGAAGCAATAGCTCCAAGTGCGGCTCCTGTTTTTCCACCAATAGCTGCCCCAATAACAGCCATGATAGCTGAGATTGTCATATTATATATATTTGAACTTCCATCCCAAACATGAGTTCTCCATTCTCCTGTACCGGGGTCAGTATAATCTCTTAATGTAGTTAAGTTATCATTATGTGTATATGAGTTGCTGATTGATTTAATTGTGTCAATCTGTATAAATTCAGAATTTCCATTTATATCTGTGTTTGTTAAATTCCATATATTATCAGTTTGATTATTGAGAGTCTGGGATTTAGTCTCTATGTAATTATTATTAGAGTCTATGCAATAGACTTTACTTTTAAAATTCATAAATTCATCATCGACGTATTCAATGACTTTGTATTTTTGCCCATTCTCTATATAAGTATATATTAGATAGCTGTCGCCAGGGGTTCCTTCAAGAAAAGTAAGATTTGTGCGTAAATTTGTAGATTCATTTTGAATGTTAGTAATTTTATTGGCTGCTTGTACAGTATTTGTGAAAAATAATGATAGTATTATGCTCATAGCTAACTAAAATAATTGAACCTAATTGTTGTAATTTTTTTAACATAAGAATCCTCCTAAATATGGTGAAATTTTTAATTGGTAATTAATTACTATTCCTCTGATCCTCCTTTATAAATAGTTTAAATAGTAGACTTTAAAAGAAAGAGTGTTTACATAAAATTTTAGTAGAGTCTTTTGCCACAATTATGGCAAATGTATTGAGATGACCAATTAAAATTTAAAAATTTATGACAATGTGGACATCTAAGGAAAATAAGACCAAATATCAAATTACTAATCATTAGAACTAACGAAAAAATAATCATATAGGTATGAAATATATTTAATATAGGAATGTAAGATAGTAAATATATACAAATTGTAGCCTTAAAAATGACATTATATATTTTTTTACACTTAGATGGTTTCATAACAAATCTTTCCTCCAAAAATTTAACTATTTTCTAAAATATATCATTTATAATGTAAAATAGAATATCATAATTATGTGAAATTATTGTAAATTATACGAAAAGTTTGCTATAGCCTATAACTATAACTGGATATTAATATCCAGTATAAGCTCAATCCCCATATTATAACGTCTTTCTATTGACTTTAATCACATCATAAATTATACTAATCCCATCAAGTAACTATGAATTAAAAATTGTACCTGATAATAATAATAATTCAATTAATGCTAACTAAAGAAACATTTTTACAAAAGATATATAAAAGTTCAAAAAAGGTTTTAGAAAGGCGTGGGATTATGAAAAATATATTGTGCTTTGGAGATTCTAATACATATGGCTATATACCAGATAAAAGCGGGAGATTTCCTTGGGGAGTGAGATGGACCAGTATATTGACGGAGAGGCTTGGACAAGACTATAATGTTATTGAAGAAGGTCTGTGTGGAAGAACTACGATATTTGATGACCCATTCCGTCCGGGACGTAATGGCAGTGAAAGCTTTCAGGCAATCCTGGAGAGCCACAATCCTCTCAATCTTATAATAATAATGCTGGGAACTAATGACTGCAAAACTGTCTATGGTGCAACAGCCGGAATTATCGGCAAAGGTGTGGAGAGCCTTTTAGAGCAGATTAAGCAGCATAGCCCTAAGAGCGGGGTATTGCTTATATCGCCTATTTATCTCGGTGAGAGAGTATATGAGGAAAGATTTGACGTGGAATTTTCCAAGGAATCAATACAGGTATCGAAAGATCTTGAAAATGTATATGAAAAAATTGCTGATAAGTGGAATATACATTTCTTGAGAGCGCAGGATTATGCCTCATGCAGTGAGACTGATCAGGAGCATCTGAACGCAGACGGACATAAAAAGTTGGGAGATGCTATATACAGATGTGTAAGTCAGATTATTTAAAGAAGATAGGTCATAGAGCAGCATTAATCATGTCAGTTGGTGCTAGTGTCATTCTGACAGCCTGCGGTGGTAAACAGGTGCAGGTTGGTGTCAGCGGACAGGGTACGACAGCAAATGTGACACAGACCATTACAGAAACTACAGAGGAGTCTTCTACGGAGCCAGTTACAGAGCTGGTTACAGCAGGACAGCCTACGACAGAAGCGGTAACAGAGCCAGCAACAGAAGCAGCGACAGAGCCAATGACGGAAGTACCAACGCAGCCAGCCACAGAGGCACCAACGCAGCCAGCGAAAACTGTTATCTGCCTTGACCCCGGACATGGCGGGGAAAGCCAGGGAACACATTATATATATGATGATGTTGAGATAGAGGAAAAAAATCTCAACTATTACATTGCACTTCGTCTAAAAAAATATCTTGAACAATATGACAACATAGAGGTAGTCATAGATCGCGGTGAGAATGAGGATCCAAGTTTTGAAACAAGAATATCATTTGCTAAAGAAAATAACGCGGATTACATTGTTTCACTTCATAATAACAGCAAGAGTCGTGATGACATAGAACCATCAGGCTGCATGGCAATCACTACATGCAGTCATTATCAGGCTGAATCGGCAGTCAATGATGATGTGTACGGCGCATCAAGACAGCTTGCATTGTCTATTCTTTCACAGCTTAAAAACACGGGACTTACAATAACAACAGACTGGAATGCCAATAAGACTAACGGAATCCTGCAAAGAGTCGGCTCTGGAGCGTATCCGGATGGCTCAGAGTGCGATTATTATGGTCTTATAAGAAATGCTACATATGCAGGAATTCCTTCAGTTATTATTGAACATGCGTTTTTAAGCAATGAGAGAGATTATCGTAAATTTTTATCCAGCAATACCAAACTTGATATACTTGCAAAGGCAGATGCGGCAGGAATCATGAATTACCTTGGAACAAGGTAGATTGTTTATTACACAGAATGGAGAATAATATCATATGAAACCTATGGATATTGAGAAACAGTCATTTGAGATTATAGAAAAAGAACTGACAACGGATATTCCAGCAATATATAAGCCAGTTGTGAAGCGTGTTATTCATACGACAGCAGATTTTTCATATGAAACAAGCATGACATTTTCAGAAGGCGTAATTGAAAAGGCTGTCAAGGCACTGCGTGAGGGGACAGACATTGTAACCGACACTAATATGGCAAAATCAGGTATTAACAGTAAGATAGCTGAAAAGCTTGGATGTACGGTTAAATGTTATATGGCTGATAAAAATGTTGCACAGGAGGCAGAAAAAAAACAGGTGACACGCGCGGCAGTCAGCGTTGAGAAAGCATCGAGGGATAATCCGGGCTGCATTATGGTTGTCGGCAATGCACCTACAGCATTGATGAAGATAAGAGAGCTCTATGATAAAGGAGAATTTAATCCAAAACTTGTTATAGGTGTTCCGGTTGGATTTGTTAATGTGGTTGAAGCAAAGGAAGAGATTATAGACAGCGGAATGTCATATATAGTCGCAAGAGGCAGAAAAGGCGGAAGCAATGTTGCGGCAGCCATTATGAATGCACTGCTTTATATGGCAGCGGATGATGATAAAGAGTGGCGCAGATGCTAGAAAGATATGTATACAAGAACCAGAAAAAGCTAAGATGCGGCTATACAACAGGAACATGCGCATGTGCGGCGGCAAAGGCAGCGGCACAGATGCTTTTATCTGGCAAAGATGTTCTGGAAGTCAATGTGGAGACTCCGATGGGAGTACATTTACAGCTTCCTGTTGAAAAGATAGTTAGAGGCGTAGAGAGCGTTTCGTGCGCGATAAAGAAAGACAGCGGTGATGACCCTGATGTTACAAATGGAATCTACATATATGCAGAAGTGTCGTATGTCATAAGCAAAAATGTCATCATTGATGGCGGCATAGGAATAGGCAGGATAACGAAAAAAGGTTTGCAGCGTCCGATAGGTGAGGCTGCGATTAATCCTGTTCCGCTCAAAATGATTGCAGATGGAGTCAGCGATATTGCAGACAGATATTCCTATGAGGGGGGTCTTAAAGTTGTCATATCCGCACCAGAGGGAGTGGAGATTGCCAAGAAGACATTTAATCCACAACTGGGGATTGTCGGTGGAATATCAATTCTTGGTACAACAGGCATAGTTGAACCGATGAGCGAACAGGCGATAATTGATACCATCCGCACTGAGATTAATATGCATATGGCAGACGGAGAGCGGACACTTTTAATAGCTCCGGGCAACTATGGACAGGATTTCCTGTTCAATAATCTTAATATAGAATTAAAAAGAAGCATCAAATGCAGTAATTACATAGGTGACACAATTGATATGGTGTGTGATGCCGGGGCAGAAAGCATGCTTTTAGTTGGACATATCGGAAAGCTTGTAAAGCTTGGTGCAGGGATTATGAATACACATTCAAGAGTTGCCGATGGACGTATGGAAGTCCTGTCAGCATGTGCCATACAGGCAGGAGCAGAGGCTGATATTGCAAGAAAAATTCTCGATTGCGTGACAACAGATGCGGCACTTGAAATATTGAAAGAATCGGACATGCTTGAGGGAGCAATGGAACAGCTTATGATTAGAATAGAAAAGGTATTGCAGCATAGAAGTTCAGAGAGAATACGAATCGGAGCGATTATATTTTCTAATGAATATGGAATACTTGGAAAGACAAAGCTTGCAGATGAGCTTGTAAAGAGCATTACAGATTAGCGGGGACAATGATGAAAAAAGCGATTTTAATAGTAAGTTTTGGAACAACTTATACAGAGACACGTAAGAAAAATATTACAGCGATAAAGGAGCAGGTAAGATGTCTTTATCCAGACGTTCTTATAGAGGAAGCTGTATCAAGCGCGACAGTGCGTGCCATAATGAAGGAACGTGAGCATATCGAGGCAAAGAGTATAGAAGAGGCAATTCTGTACCTGAAAAAACAGGGTGTTACCCATCTTGTTGTATTTCCAACGCACGTAATAGATGGAATAGAAAATAATGCTATGAAGCAGAAGGCTCTTGAGCATCAGTCATTATTTGAAAAAATGGAGATTGCAGATGCGCTGCTTACCAGTGATGAGGATTATATTAAAATTGCAAAGGCACTGTGGGAGTCATTAAAAGACTGCGTTGGTGATGCCCCTCTGATTCTTATGGGACATGGAACAGAACATGAATCAGACATAAGCTATACATTGATGGAGCATGTATTACAGGAATATGCATCACATCCAATCTATATCGCAACGGTAGAGGGGAAAAGGACAATTTTTGACGTTATCGGACAGATGAAATCGCAGGATATTCTTAATGGCAGAGTTGTTCTGGCACCATTTATGCTTGTGGCAGGAGACCATGCTAATAACGACATGGCGGGTGATACAGATTCATTTGCGAGCGTATTAAGAGAAGCAGGTTATGCACCAGAATGTATTCTTAGAGGTTTAGGTGAGTATTCAGCCATACGTCAGATATATCTGGAACATTTACACAAAGAAGCAGTTAAATTAGAAGAGACAACAGATAATTCTGTTGGAATATTGTATGGTATAGGCGTTGGAACTGGCAATCCCAAGCAGATGACATTGCAGGAGCTTGAAACAATCCGTGAGTGTGATTTGATAGTTATTCCGGCAGTATCAAAAGAAGAGTGCTATGCATATCAGATTGTTAAAAAGGTATATCCAGAGATTGAAAACAAACCGGTGGTTGGTGTTCAGTTTCCAATGATAAGAGATGAGAATAAGCTTGAGATTGCGCACAATCAGATATATGGAATGATTGAGGATAATCTGCGGATAGGTAAAAAAGTCGGAATGCTTACAATAGGCGACCCGACTATATATTCAACATATATGTATATGCACAAACGCGCATCAGAGCGTGGTTTTAGTGCACAGATTATAAGCGGAGTACCATCATTTTGTGCGGTAGCGGCAAGGCTTGGCATATCGCTTGGCGAAAGAGATGAGCAGATACATATTATACCTTCAGCTTATGATGTCAGTGATACATTTGAATATGATGGAACATGTGTATATATGAAATCTGGAAAGAAGCTTAATGAACTGCTTGAAGCAATCAGGTTAAGACAGAAAGAAACTGGCGAAATATATGATATATCAGGTGTTTCTAATTGTGGAATGGAAGATGAGCATGTATATCACGGCTTAGATGAACTGGATATGGCTAAAGGATATCTTACAACAGTCATTGTAAAGAAGAAATAAATCATTATAAGATTAGCGGGGAGAATGATATGGTTAATATAGTCGGTGCAGGACCGGGAGCGAAAGATTTAATCACAGTGCGGGGGATGAAGCTTCTTAATGAAGCGGATGTAATTATATACACAGGCTCACTGGTTAATGAAGAACTCCTGGAATATGCTAAGAATGATTGTGAAATATATAACAGCGCATACATGAATCTTGATGAGGTCATTAAGGTTATAGTTGATGCAGAGGAGAAGGGTAAGAAAATTGTCCGTCTGCATACAGGTGACCCGTCTCTTTATGGTGCGATACGTGAGCAGATAGAAGAACTTGCAAAGCGTGGCATTACATGTAAGATATGTCCCGGTGTGAGCAGTTTTCTTGCGGCAGCCGCTTCAGTGCAATGTGAATACACAGTTCCACAGGTTTCACAGACAGTAATTCTTACAAGAATGCCGGGGAGAACTCCTGTGCCAGATAATGAAAAGATAGCGAAGCTGGCAGAGCATGGAACATCAATGGTTGTATTTTTAAGCTCATCACATTTACAAGAGTTACAGGAAGAATTATACAAAGGTGCATATACGCCAGATACACCTTGTGCGCTTGTATACAAGGCGAGCTGGGATGATGAAAAATGTATACGCACAACCTTAAAAGACCTTGATAATGAGGCAGAGAAAGCAGGTATTACCAAGACAGCACTTGTGCTTGTTGGAGAGTTTTTAGGCGATAAATATGCATTTTCCAAGCTATATGACCCTGATTTTAAGACGGAGTACAGACAATGAGAACGGTTGTGATTACATTTACACATGAAGGCATGAAAGTCGCAGAAAAAGCATCATCTGTGATGGATGGAGAAAATGTTATCTATTGCCACAGCAGATGTTCTGGTGATTACAGCGGGGCGGTAACGTCATTTGATTCTGTGGGTGCGGTTGTAAAGAATGAGTTTAATTCATGTGACAGGATGCTTTTTATATGTGCGGCGGCGATTGCAGTGAGAAGCATAGCACCATATCTGAAAAGTAAGGTGACGGACCCGGCAGTGCTTGTGGCTGACGAGAGTGGAAGATTTCTTATATCACTTCTTTCAGGACATATAGGCGGAGCTAATGAGTGGTGTGAGGAGCTTGCAGAGGCGGTTGGTGCAGTGCCAGTAATTACGACAGCGACTGATACAAGAGGAATGTTTGCTGTTGATTTGTTTGCAAAAAGGCATAATATGAGGATTGTTAATCCGGCGATGATTAAGGAAATATCCGGGAAAATCCTTAATGGGGAGCCAGTCGGACTTACAGGCAGTGATACATTTATGCCAATGTTAAGATGTACTGAGGCACGATGGAATGGACAGGTTTATGTCACTGATAGTAATAATGGTGAATATGAGAGTGGAATACAGATAATTACGCAGGCCGGCGAACAGATGGCATATAAGAAGACGCTGAAGCTCGTACCGATGGATATAGCGGTCGGGATTGGCTGCAAGAAGGGAAAATCTGTCCAGGAGATTGAGGAAGCAGTTAACAGTACATTTGCAGAGAATAATCTTCTTAAAGAGCGGATTGCAGTTGTGTCATCAATTGACATAAAAGCGGATGAGCCGGGAATAGCCGGGTTTGCAAGGAAGTACAGAGTACCATATAAAACATATTCAGCAGAGGAGCTTTCTGACATCAAAGGCGATTTTGCAGAATCAGCATTTGTTAAAGAAAAAGTCGGTGTTGATAATGTGTGTGAGCGCAGTGCGTGTGCGGCATCCGTCGGAGGAGACAGATTAGTGGGAAAGACAGCGTGTGATGGTGTAACAGTTGCTGTCTATAAGATTACAGAAATGGAGAATAGTTATGCTTAAAGTTGTAGGCTTTGGAAGTGGAGCACAGGATAATATGACATTGGAGGCATCAGCGGCGATATCAAATGCTGACCTGATAGTTGGGTACAGAACTTATGTTGATATATTAAAACAGTATTTTCCGGATAAAGAGTATTATTCAACAGATATGATGAAAGAGAAGGAACGCTGCCAGTATGCTATAGATATGGCTAAGACTGGAAAAGAAGTTGTGCTTGTGTGCAGCGGAGACAGCGGTGTGTATGGAATGGCAAGTCTTGTATACGAGCTTGCCTATGCAGATAATGCAGAAGGAGACACGGATGCAGTGGGCGGTGACGCTCCTGAGATTAAGATTATATCTGGTGTTACGGCTGCAAGCAGTGGTGCAGCATGTCTTGGGGCACCATTGTCACATGATTTTGCAGTTATAAGTCTCAGCGATTGCATGACACCATGGTCAATGATAAGAATGAGAGTTCTTGCGGCAGCACAGAGCAATATGGTAATGTGTATATACAATCCGTCAAGCCGCAGAAGAGCTGGGTATCTCAAAGAAATCTGCGAGTTCATCATGGAGATAAAATCGCCAGACACAGTATGCGGATATGTGAAAAATATTGGCCGTGAAAATGAGACACCATGCATACTTACATTAAAGGAACTGGCTGATACGGAAGTTGACATGTTCACGACAGTTTATATAGGAAACAGCAGGACTAAAATTATTGGTGGCAAAATGGTTACACCAAGAGGATATAAAATCGTATGATTGATAAGACGTTGATGTTGTTCGCAGGGACGACAGAGGGGCGCAGTCTGTGTGAATATCTTGCACAGAGTGGGTGCATCACACATGTATATGTTGCAACTGAATATGGCAGGGAGCTTCTCACAGAGAAGGATTCTCTGATTGTACATACAGGCAGGCTTGACGAACAACAGATGTATGATGAATTAAAGCGCATTAAGCCTGATATTGTGCTGGATGCGACACATCCGTATGCCGAGCATGTGACACACAATATCAGAGAGGCGTGCGTGCAGGCAGAAGTTTCATATATAAGAGTGTTAAGAGAATGTGTGTCTGAAAGTGATGGCGGGCATGAAAATGATTCAATCACATATGTAGATACAATGGAAGAGACAGTTAATCTCTTAAATAGTGAAATATATATCAATAGGAATATTCTGCTGACAACAGGAAGCAAGAATATTCCAGAATATATGAATATTGATAATTACAGGGAGAGGGCGTATCTTAGACTGCTCCCGACACCTGAAATGATACAGAAGGCTGTAGATGCTGGATTTATACCGGCACATCTGATTGGCATGCAGGGACCATTTACAGAAGAATTCAATGAGGCATTAATCAGACAGTTAAATATAGGAGTTCTTGTAACCAAGGAATCAGGCAGTAATGGCGGTTATGAGGAAAAGATTGAAGCAGTAGAGAAGACAGGCATAGAAGCGGTAGTGTTAAAACGTCCAGTAGAGAAAGAGGGAAAGAGTCTTTCACAGGTTATGGAATATCTGAAAGAATGGGAACAGGCATGAAATATGTAGAAATAGTGGGATTAGGCCCGGGCAGTAAGCAGTGTATTACACAAGAGGTTATAGAGACAATTGAAAATGCAGAGATTATTATAGGCTCAAAACGTCTGACAGAGACATATTCAGATACTGGCAGAAAAGTATTCTGTGCAGTGACAGCAGATGCGATTATGGATATTGTTAAAAATGAGGATGCACAAAAGTTTGTTGTATTGATGTCCGGTGATACAGGATTTTACAGCGGCACAAAGACGCTTGTGAGCCGCCTTACCAGCGGTAATTATTCATATAGAATACTGCCGGGAATATCTTCTATAGTTTATCTGGCTTCCAGAATAGGACAGCCTTGGGAGACAGCAGCACTTGTAAGTCTTCATGGCAAGAGACAGAGCTATATTCCAGTTGTTATGCAGAATGAATGGACATATTTTCTGACCGGTGGAAATGTGGCGCAGATATGTCAGAAAATTGAAAAAATCGGACTTGCAGATGCAAAGGTATGGATAGGTGAGAATCTTTCATATGATAATGAGAATATAGTCTGCGGAAAAGTTTCTGAATTTACAGATTATGATGCCGCGGGATTAACAGTTATGGCAGTTAATAATGAAAATCCGCAATCACTTGTGATAACTGGTATTCCGGATGATAAGTTTATCCGCGGTGATGTTCCTATGACTAAGAGGGAAATTCGTGCGGGTGTAGTGAGCCGTATGGCGGTTGCAAAGGATGCGTGTATCTACGATATTGGTGCAGGAACCGGTTCTGTCACAGTTGAACTGGCACTTCATGCATTATATGGAACTGTATATGCGGTTGAGAGAACACCAGAGGGGTGTGAACTGATTGCTAAGAATGCAGAACATTTCGGACTTGACAATATAGAGATTATCAATGGCAATGCCGCAGAGGTGATAGATGACCTTCCAGCTCCGGATGCAGTGTTTATCGGTGGAAGCGGCGGAGAGCTTGAATGTATTCTGGAAAAGGTTTTAAAGAAAAATCCAGATGTCCATATAGTGATTACTGCGGTAACATTAGAGACACTTGAACAGGCAGTTTCGCTGATGGAGAAGAACAATATGTGTGCAGACATAGTACAGATAGCTGTCACAGAGGTCAAAAAGCGTGGCAGGTATCATATGATGGCTGCCAACAATCCAGTGTTTATAATTGAGGGAATGCATTATGAATAATAATTCACAGCAGTTTAATATTAATATATTTGACCGAAGTCCGCTGGCATATTGTGTATGTGAGCTTGTATTAAATGACGATGGCAAGCCTGTGGACTGGATTTTCAGATACTGTAATCAGGCGTTGGCAGATATTGGGAAGTTTAAAGTCGATGACTTGATGAATAAGCCTTTTTTTGAGACATTTCCTGGAGTTGACAGGAAATGGCTTAATCTGTTCTATGAGGCGGCATATGATGATGTTCCAAGCGAATTTGATGAGATTTCCAATATCTCAGACAGATATCTTCATATACATATTATGCCAACAGGCCAGAAAGGCTATTGCTCATGTCTTATCCGTAACATAAGGAAAAATCTGTTTGAAAAGTTACAGAAGAATGAGCAGCTTGAGGACAGCCTGACTAAGCTAAAGAAAGAAAAATACGTTCTGGACAAGCTGTGCGTGGATTTTACGGCAGTGTATAATATAGAGCTTAATTCAGGCAGGTTTGATATTCTTAAATTAGGCGAAAATACTAACGCAATAGAGATAATAGGCGGCGATTTAGACAGATACCAGAATTTTGATGAATATGCGGCTGAGTACGCAAAGAGATACATTGCCGATGAGGACAGGGATTCATTCTTAGACTGGTTTAAATGCGGTAACTTAAAAAAGCGTCTCCAGAATGAGGAGCGCATTATATATTACTATAAGAGCGTTCCGAATGGTGTAAGCCAGAGATTTTTTGAGACACAGGCTATAAAGGTTCATGTTGAGGATAATCAGTTCCTTATATTTATGGGATTCAGATATGTTGATAATATCGTCAATAAGGAAAAACAGATTCAGAAGAAATTGCAGGATGCGCTTGATGAGGCGAGACTTAACAATGAGATAATATCAGCAATAGGTAAGACATATCAGTACATATCAAGAATAGATTTGAGGACGAACCGCTTTGAAGAGATATCAAGCAGCGGAGAGACACACAGGCTTACAGGTGTTCAAGGGGATGCGCATGAAAGCATTTTAAGAAAATGCAGGAAAAATGTGGCAGATGAGTATCAGGAGGAGGCTCTTAAATTTCTTGATTTGTCAACTCTTCCAGAACGTCTTAAAGAAGAGGAAATGATAGCGACAGAGTACCGCACGAAGGATGGTAACTGGCATATGCTGCGCTTTGTTGTCAAGAAAAGAGACGATAATGGTGAGGTGACACATGTTCTGTGTCTTATAAGAATTACAAGTGATACCAAGCGAAGAGAGCAGAGTCTTCTGTACCTGGCTGAGGAAGCTAAGAAAGAGGCGGCATTCAGAATGCGGTTCTTATCTAATATGAGCCATGATATAAGAACTCCTATGAATGGAATAATAGGCATGATTGACCTTGCCAACCACTATCCAGATGATTTGGAGATACAGCAGAAATGCAGGGATAAGATTAAGACATCATCAGAATATCTTGTATCAATGGTTAATGACATACTTGATATGAATAAGCTTGAATCAGGCAGTACGGTGAGCCATGAGATGACATTTGACCTGACAGAGCTGCTTAGCAATGCCAATGCGACAGCTCTGAAAAAAGCAGCAGATAAGAATATTGATTATGTTGTTGACTGGGACAGAGCAATATTTACGCATCAATATCTTATTGGAAATCCGCTTTTTGCCGAGAGAGTGCTATCTAATATTGCAGATAATGCGATTAAATTCACGAATCCGGGTGGAAGTGTGCGCGTGTGGTGTAAGGAAGAGCAGTCAGATGGTGATAATGTCGTGTTTGAATTCGGCTGTTCTGATAATGGAATTGGAATGAGCAAAGAATTTCTTACACACGCGTATGATATATTTTCACAGGAAAATGAATCAAGCAGGTCAAAATATGAGGGCACAGGAATAGGTCTTGCCATGGCAAAGAGGCTGGTTGACAGGCTTGACGGAACAATTGATTTACAGAGTGAAAAGGGCGTTGGAACAACATGCATTGTCAGGCTTCCATTTAAGATAGGTGAGGCAGAAGAAATCAGTAAGCCGGTTAATTACGAAGAGATTTCAGTAAAAGGACTGCGTGCGCTGGTTGTTGAGGACAATGAGCTGAATATGGAGATTGCCAGATTCATGCTTGAAAATAATGGCGTTGAGACAGTGTGTGCTGTTGACGGCGAAGAGGCGGTCGAGATATTTGAAAAGTCAGATGCCCATTATTTTGATGTGATTTTTATGGATATTATGATGCCGAAGCTCAATGGTCTTGATGCGACAAGGAAAATCAGGGCAATGGAGAGAGATGATGCTGCGACAGTACCGATAATAGCCATGTCTGCCAATGCATTTTCAGATGATATAATCAACTGCCGTATATCAGGAATGAACCTTCATATTGCAAAGCCGCTGGATGAATCCAAGATGATAAATGCTATAAAAAAATGTATACAATATTAAATATATGGAATGAGGCAGAAAGAAGGAAAAATTAATGAAACATTTAAAAGTAAGAATTCCAATGTATTTTATTGGATTATTCGTGATGACTATAGGTATCGCGTTATCCGTAAAATCTAATCTTGGAGTTTCACCTGTCAGTTCAATACCTTACACAATGACATGTGTATGGGGTATTGAGATGGGAAAGGCAACAATTCTATTCCACGTAGTACTGGTATTAATCCAGATATTGCTTCTTAGGAAGAAGTTCAAGCCAGTCCAGTTGTTACAGGTTCTGGTTGGAGTTATATTTGGATATTTCACAACATTTTGTAACTACATGGTATCTTATCTTCCAACAGTAGATAACATTGTAATACGTATTGTGATGGTACTTGCAAGTACTGTATTCGTGGCAGCAGGTATCTTTTTATATCTGCCTGCAGACCTGATTCCGCTTGCCGGAGAGGGTGCTATGCAGGCAGTATCTTCTGTTACACACATCGAATTTTCCAAAGTAAAAATCGGATTTGACTGTACAATGGTTGTAATATCAGCGGTTACATGTCTTACACTTTTACACAGCCTTGGCAGTGTAGGTGCAGGTACTGTTATCGCAGCAGTACTTGTAGGTACACTTGTCGGTATATTAAACCGTGCATTTGGAAAGCAGAGAGATGTATTGCTTGGAAAGAATGATGCAGTGGAAGCTGTTATTCCAGCACAGGCATCATCTAACCATGTGATTACTATTTCAAGAGAATTCGGAAGCGGCGGACGTGAGATAGGTAAAATTCTTGCTGAACAGCTTGGATATGGATATTACGATTCTGAGCTTATAAGACTTGCCGCAGAAAAGAGTGGATACACACCTGAATTCATAGAGAAGAATGAGCAGAGCCTTAAAAATCCTGTTCTTCATGATTTCTTTGAATGGTATGCAACACCAGTTGACCAGACAGATTTGCCTAAGGTTGACCAGCTTTTCCAGAAGGAATCAGAGATTATACGTGAACTTGCTGGTAAAGAGTCTTGTATTATTGTAGGACGACTTGCTAATTACATATTGAAAGACATGCCTAATGCGTATCATGTATTTATCAGCGCGGATGCAGCATCAGAAGCAGCAAGGGCTTCAGCAAGAGATAACATTTCTATGGAAGCCGCACTTGAAAAGGTTAACAGAGTTAACCATGAGCGCACCGTCCACTGTAGATATTTCACTAAAACAGATTGGGGCAATGTGAAGAATTACAATCTTTGTATCAAATCTGACGATTTCGGTGTTGAAGAAACTGCCCATATTATCGCCGAAATGTTTAAAAATAAGATGAAGTTAAGCTAAGTTAATAAAACGGTTAAAATTTGGAAATTTAATTTGGAAACGGATATAATTCTATACATTTTCGGTTGACATGTGGAAATCCCCAGCCTATAATGAATACAACAAGAACAATTGTTTCATTCTTAAGGAGGGATTCATATGACTATTCAGGAGATGAAAGACAAGAAGAGGGAAAGGGGCTACACATATGCTCAGATGTCTGAGTTGTCAGGTGTGCCTTTAGGAACAATACAGAAGATATTTTCAGGAGAGACGGAGAATCCACGTTACGATACGCTTATGGCGTTAGAGAGGCTTTTTTCAGAGCCGCTTATGGTGAATGAGGCAGCATCCCCTTATAATTTTGAACGCAACGGCAGTTATACGCTTGACGATTACTATGCGTTGCCAGATGACCAGAGGGTTGAACTGATTGATGGATATTTTTATAATATGTCATCACCGACATTTGGACATCAGTCAATTGGCGGTGAGATTCATCGTCAGATTGCGAATTTTATAATGGAGAATGGCGGAAGCTGCCGGCCTTTCATTGCGCCGGTTGATGTACAGCTTGATTGTGACAATAAGACGATGGTTCAGCCGGATGTTGGAATTGTATGTGATACTTCTAAGATTAAGAGGTTTGGTATATATGGTGCACCAGATTTCCTAGTGGAGGTTATCTCGCCATCTACCAAGAAAAAGGATTACGCATTGAAGCTGTCTAAGTACATTGAAGCAGGTGTGCGTGAATACTGGATAGTGGATTTTGTGCAGGGAAAGATTCTTGTATATTTCTTTGAGAGTGATGTCTATCCGGTTATATATGGCTTTGACAAGCCAGTTCCAGTGAATATCTATGATGGTGCTCTTAAGATTGACTTCTCTAATATAGCTAAGTGGCTTAAAGAGGGCATGGAGTAGCCATATCTTCTGCTGTGAATGTGAAATTATGAGAGGTTTCAGGGAATTACAAATAGTCAGAAAGCAGGAAAATATTATGAAGACAGACGTTCTGGGATTGATGGCAGCCTGTTCGTACGCACTGGATTGTGTGGAAGCAGAGCTTGTTCATGTAACTAATAATCATGCAAAAAGAGTTGCTTATATGAGTGTTGGCATAGCCGGTGAGATGGGTGTTAAGGGCGAGAGCCTGCAGGATTTGGCGGTATGTGCGTTACTTCATGATAATGCATTAACACAGTATATTCAGGAGGAACTTCATAATGATATTTCTCAGATTGCTGTCACTAATGAGATACCGCAGCTTGGAGCACATTGTTCACTGGGCGAGCAGAACATACAGAGCCTTCCGTTCCATACAAATGTATCTGGTGTAATTTTATATCATCATGAAAATGCAGATGGCAGCGGACCTTTTGGGAAGAAATGGAATGAAATTCCTCTTTTTGCAAGGATAATTCATCTGTGCGACCTGCTCGATATATCTTGTAGCAGCAATCAATCGGCAGATACGTGGAAGAAAATACAGCATTTTCTTCAAAAAACAGAAGGAACAATGTTTGATAAAGAATGTGTTGAAGCGTTTTTTAAAGCATTTTCAGAAGATAATCTGAGTATGATTGATGATGATAATCTGGATAAAATGCTGTGGGATAAAGTTCCAAGAATAGAGCAGGAATTAAGTTTTACACAGATAAAGGCGGTTGCGAATTTCTTTGCAAACATAATAGATTATAAATCCCCATTTACAAGCACTCATTCAATAGGTGTTGCCGATTGTGCAGAAAAAATGGCGCGATTCATGGGCTTTGACGAGGAAACTGTTGAAAAAATGTACCTTGCAGGGGCATTGCATGACATTGGCAAAGTGGCTATAGGCAATGAAATTCTGGAAAAGCCGGGTAAGCTGACGGATGAGGAATTTCAGAGCATGAAACACCACGCGGCATATTCGTATTACATATTATCAGGAATCAAAGATTTTGAAGAGATTCGCGACTGGGCAGCATTCCACCATGAAAGACTTGATGGCACAGGCTATCCTTTTGGAAAAACAGCACCAGAACTGAACACGCAGGAGCGCATTATGGCATGTGTGGACATTTATCAGGCTTTAACTGAAAGCCGTCCTTACAAAGCTGGAATGTCTCATGAAAAAGCATGCAGTATTCTCTCAGATATGGCTGACAAAGGCTGGATTGATGCAGAGATTGTTAAAAATGTCCGCAGGTGTTTTACAGGGAGTCTCTGTCGGAGCGATAGCTTTTGTGGTAAGTATGTGTTTCGTGATGAAGAAAAATTGAGGTCATAATACATATGGATAAACAAGAGACAGGCACAGCCTATTACCATCTTCCGGGGCTGTTTGAATTTTATGAATTGTACAGGGTTTTCCTGCCATTATTCCGCGAGCACAGGGAATACTTCTATGACTGGTGCGACATAGGTTCTATATATGGTGCACCGGCAGATTGTATCTGGGGTGGAGGACGCGTCGGATTCGGAGAGGCGGAGCCGGAGGAAGTTCTTGAACTTATGCAGGAATATGGAATTTCAGCAAGGCTTACATTCAGTAATTCACTGCTTAAAAAGGAACATCTGGAAGATAAGAGATGTAATGCGCTCTGTGCCATGTTTGAGAATAAAGATGATGTGGCAAATGGCATTATTGTCCACTCAGATTTGCTTTTAGATTATCTGAAAGCAAATTATACGGGATTTTATTATGTATCATCAACAACTAAGGTTCTCACGGATTTTGAGGATTTTTTACGGGAGACAGATAGAGAGGACTTCCGCTATGTTGTGCCAGATTTCCGCCTGAATAAAGCATTTGAACAATTAAATGCAATGTCACAATGGCAGAAAGATAAGGTGGAATTCCTGTGCAATGAATGTTGCTGGTTTGGCTGCAATGACAGGAAGAACTGTTACGAGGCTGTCAGCCGCAAAAATCTTGGAGAAAAATATTCAGAACACCGCTGTGTAGCTCCTGATTCTGGCGATGGTTACAGATTTTCTAAGGCGATGAGCAATTCGGGCTTTATCGGAGTAGATGATATTAAAAATACATATATTCCTATGGGATTTACCAACTATAAAATCGAGGGCAGAGGACTTGGAAGTGCGCTTGTCTTAGAGTTTCTTCTATATTATATGACTAAACCGGAATATCAGATACATGTAAGGGAAGCCATATATCTGGATAATATGCTTGATTTATTCTAAGCTGACACATATAGTGATAATGTATAGCAAAAACATCAATGGGTTTAAAAATAATTAAAACCATTGGTGTTTTTGCTTCGCAATGATAAAATAATTAAAACTAGTCAGGAGGTGCATTATGGTAAAACGAGAACAATATCTTGAGCGGATACGTCCCTTTTATGATTCAGAGATGGTAAAGGTAATAACAGAAATCAGAAGATGTGGAAAATCAACAATTATGAAGCAGATAATTGAAGAGATAAGCCGAAATGGCATTGCAGATGACCATATTTTATATATTAATTTTGAAATATATAAATATAGAAAAATTAGTAATCCAGATGCATTTAATGATTACGTGGTAAAAAAGTTCTTGCATATGAAGAAAAAACGTATGTATGTGACTTGGGCTTTTTCCGACTAAAGAAGAACAGGGTTAAAGATGAGTATAACTATATTGTAGAAACAATCTGTTATAACGAGCTTATTTCAAGAGGATACAAGGTATATATAGGAAAGACATATAAGGGAGAAGTAGATTTCATTGCAGAAAAAGGGCAGGAAAAGTTTTATCCAATGTGTCGTAAAACCCCTTGCTTTAGCTATGGGGATATAAGACACTTCCATCGAATTTACGCAAGTAATTGAAGATGGAACAGAATTAGCTTGTATTAGATATATAAATGTGGAATAACACAACTATGAATATGCTACAAATCGTAATCAAGCAGTATATCGAAAACCAGAAAACATCGCAAAGACAAAAGGACAAGTTAGGATAATGCAAAAAGGTATAAAATTTAGAATCTACCCAAACAGAGAACAGCAAAATATCATCAATCAAACGTTAGGTTGTTGCAGACTAATCTACAACAAAGGTCTTGCTATGCGTAATGAAGCCTACCAGAATGGTAATAAAATCGGCTACTCACAGACTTCCGCAATGCTGACAGAGTTAAAGAAACAAGATGATTTTGTATTTCTTAAAGTGGTAGATTCTATTGCTTTACAGCAATCCTTACGTGACCTTGACA
>ERZ1034763.339-NODE-339-length-23292-cov-8.155442_pt1 | contig 23292 bp, 19 predicted proteins | sample MGYA00520701_ERZ1034763 | MGnify/ENA primary metagenome ERZ1034763 (study PRJEB33766, sample SAMN09781707) | gut metagenome | biome: gut microbiome | host: Homo sapiens | place: Madagascar | study: EMG produced TPA metagenomics assembly of the PRJNA485056 data set...
TTTCCAGATATTTCCATTAAATTGAAAAACTCGCAGCACAAAACTTTCTCCCTGGGTTCCTGTTGGGACGATACAGGGTTCTCTCCGATCCAGACATACTTCCAGCTGCTCTTGTGAAATCCGTATTTCCGTTCTGTCGTTTTCCGCAGATTCTATCAGGTCTTTCTGCAGGACAATCGCATCGTATTCCCTTTTTGCAATGATTCCATATGGCAGATTCACTCTGCGTCCGGTCTGTTTTTCCAACAGATCTGCAACTGCCTCCAAATGCGCCCCGGTAATATCCTTGCGTTTCTGCGCAACCTCCGCAACAGCCTCATGTAGTACACGCATGCGCAAAGCTTTCGGAAGCTGCTGCAATCCCTGCACAGATATCCGGTACTGCTGCCCATCTTTTCTTCGATACGCCTGCAGCGCATGGGAAGTCTCTTCATCGAGATATTCCCGCAGCTCCCACAGTCTCTGTGCCGTCTGATTCATATGAAGCACCGCCTGTGCATTGACTTCCCTCATTTGTGGCAAAATATTGTGGCGAATCCGATTTCTGCTATATATAAGTTCTTCATTGGTTGCATCCGTACAAAATCCCTGCCCCCTCGCCTTTAAATACTGTTCAATCTGCTCCCTGCTGTTTTCCAGCAACGGCCGAATATAGCATTCGCCATCCTCCCCGACGCGAACCGGACGCATGCCACATAAGCCGTCAAGTCCGCTGCCTCTCGCCAACTGAAAAAGCATCGTCTCCGCATTGTCTTCCATATGATGTGCGAGCGCAATTTTTGTTCCTGCATTTTCTTTTGCTACCTCCGCAAATATTTCATAGCGCAGTTTACGGGCCGCTTCCTCATCCCCTAAATGGTGCTTTTTTGCATATGCCGGAACATCCACCGAAAACTCGCGGTATGTGAGATTTTGTTCCTTGCAGAATTGTTTTACAAAAAGCGCATCCTTTTTGCTTGCTTCCCCACGAATTCCATGCTCCACGTGGATAACTTCCACGGAAAATCTCATTCGTGTGGACAATTCCTTTAATATCAAACAAAGACAGATAGAGTCTGCACCCCCGGAAACGCCCACAAGCACTCTGTCTCCTGCAGATACCATATGCCATTTGTCCATAAACTCACAAATACGTTCTATCATTATTTCTCCCAAATGCCGGTTACAATGATGGTCATGTCATCCATCGCATGTCCTCCCGTAAAAAGCAGGACATGTTCCAACAATGTCCGTGCCATATTGCCGGCATGATCTGTTTTTATCTCACTGATCATCTCCGCAAGCTTTTCTTCCGGATTTTTCACATGCAAATATTCTAACACACCATCCGTTACCATGACAAGAAAATCCCCATGGCACATCTTCGCCTCCTGTGGCCTGATAATCTGTTGCATATTCACTCCTGCCGGAAGGGAAGAACTGCTCAGACAGACTACCTCATCTTTGTGCCGCAAAAAAGATGCCGCCGCCCCGATTTTCGTGATCTCCATATTTCCCGTGTACAGATCCACCGTCGCGTAATCCATCGTAGAGTAACTTTCATCCTCTCCTTTTAATATCATGGCAGAATTCATCATACGAATTGCCGTATCTGTCGGAAACCCTGCCTCCATGAATTTTTCCATCAGATCCACAACCATATCGCTCTCTTTGCTCGCCGCCGGTCCGCTTCCCATACCATCCGACAGGCAGATATTGTATCTTCCGTTTTCCAAAAGAAAGAGAGAAAAATTGTCTCCACTTATGGATGCTCCTTCTTTTTCCTTTGTTGCTACCCCTGATATCGCATCAAAGCAGGTGTCTTCATATGCAGTAATGCTGACAGGCTCCCGCGTCAGTATCGCCCGGGCATCCCTTTGCAGCCGAAGTGCCATCCCTGTGGCTTTTTCAAGCGCCTGCAGATAGTTTTTTGACGGAATTCCGCCTCCCCATTTGCTTGCTACCTCCGCGGTAATGGAACACCGTTTGTCTTTGTCCTCATAAATATGGATCTGCTCTGCCACAAGTCCTCTCTCCCTGACCTCGAATCCAATGCGTGCCAACAGAATCTTCGATTTTCCGTCAAGATTTTTCTGTCCCTTTGTCCAATCTTGCATCACATCAGCCATGGCATCCAGCTGTCCTGCAATGACCATCCGGTTCTCCTGGAGCCGACGATACCACGCCTCATTGAGTTCCATTCGGGAAAAAGCCCACACGGCCTCCTCCACCATCCCCCGATAACAGGGACAGTTTTCCATATAATTGCTTTGTATAATATCCTCCTTGGAATTATGCGCCATCACTGCCTGAAGCATCTGTTGTATTTTTTTCGCATATACATGTTTTGCTGCTCCCCAGCAGATTGCACAGGCATCGCAACTACTGCACATTTTTGTCGTAATCTCTTCCTGTAAAACTGCCACACTCTCGTGACTGGACATTTCTTCTTTCTTTCCAACTGCCGCAAAAGCCACCGAAAGTTCATCGACCGCCTCCGCAAACGCATGCATTCTACCGCTGTCATCTCCTCCTGCGGTCTGCATCACGGCGACCTCTCTCTGCAAAAATGGTGCCGCGAACACTTTTCCAAGTTCCGAAGACATTTGCAGAAAATAATGAAACAGCATGGTCAGACCACACACCGTCACGCCCTCGCACAATCCAAGAATCAGTTCCCGCTGTTCAATCGTTGCAAACAGCATTCCGGAACAGTTCATTACAATGGTACATATTCCGCCAATGATACCCGCAATCCATCCGGCACATTTGCGGTTTGCCCACATATAAAAGCGAATGCCCGCACCTGCCACCAAAAGTATGAACAAATATTTTACCATTGCCCCCGGCGACATTGTATATCCCATAGCTGCAAACATCCCTATGTACAATAAGAGTGTTCGTTTCTGTTCCAGACAGCATGCACCGTAAAAAGCCGGAAGCAACGGATAATATCCCATAATACAGATCAGGGAACAAACCACCCCCATGCCTCCGTAACCGATTTTCGCCATAACATCCATCCATTTCTTTTTTGTATTCATTTCACACCTCCACATAATGACGATTCATTTTTCATGGAGGGATTATACGGGACATGCCTGAAAATACTTGTCATTTTTACGGCGGTTTTTTAAAAAGTTTTCGTCAAAACCTCTCCCCGCTGCCGATTCGAGGGAGGTCACGCAGGATGAAGAACATAAAAAAAGAAAGAATCTGGTCTGCCCAAATTCTTTCTCTAATCTTCCTTTTCCTTAAAGATAATTTCGTTTTTGTAGGTAAGGCCAAGCTTACTTTTCGCTACATCCTCAATATACTGCGAGGACTTCATGTATTCCTCAAGATCATCCAGCTCCGAAGATCTCTGCGTCTCATCCTGCTTCTCCTGCTGAAGTTCCGCTTCCTTCGCCTGGTAATCACTGTCCTTTTGCTTCAATTTACATATTTGTACAGTCATAACTGCAAGAAATGCGAGTACGATAATTGTAATGCTTACGGTACCGGCGTTCCTACGTCTTCTTTTTTTAGCGCTCATTTTTCTTCTCCGATTTCGTTGCTTTCCTTTTATCTCTTCTTATTGTAGCCACATTCTTCACTTTTTTCAATTGCTTTTTTACATATCGGATGATTTTTGTGATCTGGTGCATTACAGGCCTGCTGAAAACGGTATAATACAATGCAGCTCCCGCCAGACACGCAATGATCATATATCCTCTTATAATGCCATCATTCACCCGGCAAATGCGCAGAAAAATCCAGAATCCACTGACGATCCAATACAGTGCATCCTCAATGGATATCCAGATGATTCCATGGACAAAAATGCGCCGTATGACCCGCAGCACATCATAAACCATAACCAGGCCTGCGCCTGCAAGTATCGCCTGAACAAACAGCATCACTTCCACCTCAAGTCCGGATACCGGCTGCATCAGGAAAACAGCTTTCCGAGCATTCCGCCTTTTTTCCCGATTCCCGGTACCTGAGAATAGTTGAGGGCATCTACCTGTCCATCGATATCCACCTCTCCTTTTTCCAGGTTCAGACGGTTCACATGAAGATCTTTGCCTTTGATGTGAAGCATTCCAAGTTCCGTTTCAAGTAAAATTTCATTCACATCAAAAGATAATACATCTAGTATTCCGGTAAAACTTCCGCTGTGCCGATTGTTCAGCATCATCTTGTGCTGGTGTGTAATTGCCTTCTCTTCCATAAAAAAGACCTCCTATAGTTTTACTATATTAGAAGGCCCCTTTACTTATGACACATATTCAAATAAATCTTTTGCTTCTTCTTTCTTGGTCGTATCCTGAATGTCTAAAACACGAACCTTGACCGATTTCTGTCCAAAAAGAATTTCAATCTCATCTCCGACTTTCACGTTGGTGGATGCCTTGGCCGGTTTTCCATTGACCATGACACGTCCCGCATCACAGGCTTCATTCGCTACTGTGCGGCGTTTAATGAGTCGGGATACTTTTAAAAACTTGTCTAATCTCATATTCTTTCTCCTGATAGGAAAAAGTGGAGCCACATAATGGGCTCCACCTGCTTATGACCTAAATTAGTTTAAAGAATCCTTTAAAGCCTTACCAGCCTTAAACTTAGGTGCCTTAGAAGCTGGAATCTTAATCTCCTGCTTTGTCTGTGGATTTCTACCAACTCTAGCAGCTCTCTCAGATACCTCGAATGTACCGAATCCTACTAACTGTACCTTCTCACCCTTCTTTAATTCTTCAGCAATAACATCTGTAAATGCCTTAACGGCTGCCTCTGCGTCTTTCTTCGAGATTTCAGCCTTCTCAGCTACAGCTGCAACTAACTCTGCTTTGTTCATGTCAAAATTCCTCCTATGGATTCTATATTATATAATTCGAGTTCCTTCTCTCAAATTACTTACAAATCTATTTATACTTGTTTTCCTAGTGTTTGTCAAGGAAAAATGCCATATTTTAGGGCTTTTAGGTCTTGAAAAACATACAAAAATAGAGTGGAAAAATCGTCATTTTGACACATTAGTGCTCGTATTATATAAACTTGATAACAAATCCTTCAGTATGTCCGTTTCATCATCACGCTTTTCGCTTTCACTTTTCTCGCTCTCACTCGTCGTATTCTCCGTGCGCTGTGATGGCTGGCTGCCCTGTGAATTTTCCTGGTGTGAATTTGCAGTTAAACTATTCTGGCTAGTCGAACTATTCTGACTGCTCTCACTGTTCTGGCTTGAGGATGTCCCGGAAGATTCACTGTCTTCCTCATCTTTGAGTTTGATAATGATCGTAGCTTCCGGTGAGTTTACATATAAATTCCGCTTCCATACATCATAACCGTCCGCATACACGGTTACATCATGAGAGCCATAAGTCAGTTTCAGCGTTTTTCCGGTCTCTGTCTGTTTGCCATCCACAAGCAGCAGAGCATCTTCCACATCGATTGAAAATTTTATTTTTCCATACTGTGGACCTTCACCTTTTAGCTCATTCAGATCGACTATTGTGGTTTTTCCCCGCTTGATCTTAATCTTTTTGCTCCCACCCCATCCATTGTTCGCAACCGTCAGCGTATATTTTCCTTCCGGCACCTGCAATGTCAGATCCGGTGTGATTTCCGTAAAGATTTTCTTGCCAAGCTGCAGAAAGCTTCCTTCGAACAAAGACGTATTCTTTAATGCAAGCGTTCCCTGTGCAGTCGTAATGTTTACGGAAAGAATTTGTTTATCTATGCCGACAACTGTAAGGGTATCTCCCTGCCTGATGCCTGTCATATCCACTTTTTCATCCCCGGAAAACACATAGGTATTGTCCTTATAGCGATATTTGCGGTCCGCGATCATGAGCATGTTTTTCTCTTCATTCACGGAAAAACGCGTGATATCCTCATACACCCATGCCTCATCCGACAGCTGTACCTCGGATAATGTTCCGTCCAGCGTCTGTTCACCGATCGTCACAAGTGACCCCAAAGGAAATGCCGCCATGGTGGAACGATTTCCATATTTATCCAAAAACTGTGTACCTGTACCATAATAAAAGCGGTACTCCATTCCATTGGCATAACGGTAAAGGCGCAGACTTTCTTCCGTCTGATCGATACCCGTAATGAGATAAACTTCCTGTTGTTGTGTCTCCTGCGTATCCGCTTCTGTCTGGTCGGCAATGGAGTGATGAAAATATGTCATTCCATCATCCACGGTCTCCTTTCCGCACCCGATCAACATTACCAATGCCAGCAGAAAAACGACACAGATCATATATTGTATTATCTTTTGTATCTGTTTTTTATTCATATCATTAGTATACATGATTCTTAATTATTTTGAAATAACTTCTCCAAAAAGATACTTCGCGCCGATTCTAACTCAATCATCCGTTTCATTTTCTCAATATCCCGTTCCGATACCCATGCCTTGTGCGAATTTATGTAATGATTGGAAATTTTCCAGAATTTTTCCGGAAACAGAAGAATTACCGCCAGCATCTGTCTCTCTTCTTTGGAAATCTGCCGTTCCCGGTCGTAGATCTCCATCAGGCGCATTCCCATTCCCTGATCCCAATGATTTTTCTCGAGCATTTTGCGAAGAAAGTTTGCCAGATCCGCAATCTGCAAATTGCACGACATGTTTTCATAATTAATAATCTGAATCCCCTCCGGTCCATGTACCACATTATGCTGATTAAAGTCCCCATGGCACAGCAGACTCTCCGGCGCCTCTTTTACCTCTGCAAGAAGCTGCATCGCTCTTTTGGCTTCTTCTATGTAATGCGGATATTGTTCCCAAAAATGACGTTCAAATTCATTTTTGCTTTTTTTCCCATGAACATAATTTTTTACTTTTACCAGTTCCCGGTAATGTCTCTGACAAATGTTACCCGGTTCATTACGCTCGATTTTCATAAATGCAGGGACTGTCAACGAACAGGCCGCCAGTTTCCGATGCAGATGCGCCAGCAGGATCACGGACTGTTGCAGATCATTTTCTATTCCTGTCCGGCACTCACTTCCAGAAATCATATCCTTCAGCCAGTAACGTTTCCCATATTCATCTTCAACGGATGCCTCCCCCTCTTTCGTCAGGCAGATCTGTTCCGTGCCAACCCCTTCTTCCTGCAAATACTGTAAAACTTCTCTCAAAAAAGCCGCCCGTTCTTTCGATCCCCGGAAGGGCATCAACAGCTTCATTCCCTGACTGGTATCGCAGATATATGCACCTCTTCCTTTTGTGATCTGTTTTATATCAAGATCGTACTGTTCCAACAGTGCCTCCGACTGATTATACAAAAAAACCCCTCCCATATGACATACTGTGTTGCTATCATATGAGACGGGTCATTAAAATATGCGCTTCTTTCTCCAGTCGTTCTCTCGTATTCCATTCCGGATGTTCGAGCACAAGTTCAAACAAGCCATCCAAAACCGCACCAAGCTGCTTTCCAGGCTGCATGCCCATGCGAATAAGATCCCGGCCATTCAATGCCAGATCACTTTTTTTGACACACTGCTGTTCCTGAAGCACCTGCTGATACAATTGTTCCATCATATCGATATAGGCAAGCTTTTCTTCGCGGTGATACATGCTTTGTCCCAATGTATCTGCACGTTTTACCGCCAGAAGTCCCTTCATGTTTTCCTCACCGATGCGGCTCATTATCCGTCGTACGTTCGTGGCGGTAAGCACCGGCCGGTCATCGTGATAACGCACAAACAGAGCGACATGACCGATCGTGTCATTATCAAACTTGAGGCGGCGAAGAATCTCTTTTGTCATTTTGGCACCTTCCTGCGGGTGTCCTTTGAAATGATCCTGTCCTTCCTCATCGGTGGTAATACAAAGCGGTTTGGCAATATCATGGAACAGCATGGCAAGACGTAACACTTTGTCCGCAGAAATTGCTTCCATTGCATGAATGGTATGTTCCCCGACCGTATACATGTGGTGCTTGTTGTGCTGTGGTGTCTCCATCATCCGGTCAAATTCCGGTAAAAACACACGGCTCAGTCCAAGTTCATATACTTCCCGCATCTCCTGCGGATTCGCTGAAGTCAGAAGTTTTACCAGCTCCATCTGAATGCGCTCCGCACTCACTTTTGCGAGAGTCGGTGCCAAATCTGCCACGGCTGCTTTCGTCTGTTCTTCGATGGAAAAACCAAGCTGCGCTGCAAAGCGCACCGCCCGCAGCATGCGAAGTGCGTCTTCTCCAAAACGGTCATGTGCATTACCCACACAGCGAATAACACCTTTCTTCAGATCCTGTTCCCCTTCGAAAACATCAACAAGACCGGATTCATCATTATATGCCATCGCATTGATTGTAAAATCCCGGCGCTTCAAATCTTCCACCAGATTTCCGGTAAAGATTACTTCCTTCGGATGCCGGCTGTCCTCATACTCACCGTCAATCCGATATGTAGTCACTTCATAGCCCACATGATCAAGCATCACCGTTACCGTTCCATGCTGAATTCCTGTGTCAATAGTATGGGAAAATAAAGACTTTACAGCTTCCGGCCTTGCAGAAGTCGTAATATCCCAGTCCTTTGGTCTCCGCCCCAGAAGTGTGTCCCTGACACATCCTCCTACGGCATATGCATCATACCCTTCTTTTTGCAGACGATGAATGATTCGATTAACATTTTCCGGCAATTTCATTTTCATAAAAATTTATAGTGTCCCTTTTCTCCCATTTTCACTGTATACAGCAGATCATCCGCTCTGCGGATCAGTTCATTGATTTCATCCTCGCTGCGCACATTCTCCGCACTGGCAATACCAATAGAGCATGTGATCAGGCGGCCTGCATCTACCGTGATTTCATGACCTAGATACTCTTCAATCTGTTTTTTAAATCCTTCAGTTTCATTGATTCTTGCATAGATATCCTTTGCTATCTTCTCAAGCGCATCTTTTTCGTTGGTTTCAAGAATAATGATAAATTCGTCACCACCAAAACGACTGACAAATCCTTTTCCAAGGCTGACTTCTTTGAAAATAACTGCCATCTCTTTGAGAATCAGATCGCCGACATCATGCCCATACGTATCGTTGTAATGCTTAAAATTATCCAGATCGATAAACATCAGTCCGATATCCCGACCTGTTGCTGTTCCCTTTAACTGTTCTTCCATTCTGCCAAGCTGCTGATACATTCCTGCACGGTTATAGATTCCGGTCAGCATATCTGTAACCGCTGCTGCCTGAAGCTTACGATTCATCTCATACGCTTTCTCATAAGCCTCAATTCGATTGATAGAATATTCCATCTCCCGGAAAAGAAGCTGATAAATATTCAAATCATCCTCGTTGAGCATATAACGTTCAATCGAGCCATGCCAATTATCCTTCATTCGAACATAGGTAATCAGAAGGCTGGTAAGCGTTCCATTCTTCATAAACGGAACTGCCACAAATGAACAGACATCGTCTACTCCGAAATAAGAAATTATATCCTGATGCTCCAAAAAGCCCTCTCCAATTTTTGAAACAACAAATCCTTGTGGATATTCTTTAATAGATCGATTAATTCCCCGTAGTATTTCCGGGCTCATGTTCCGCCCGGTATCATTATATAAAACATTCGGATTACGATCCTGATAACAAATATACAGCGCACAATCCAAATTAAAATGATTGATAAAACATGTGATTGCATTCTGCACCATGACCGGAACTTTCTGATTTGTCACATCAATCAGTTTCTGCCAGGTGGAAAGAAACTCCATCTGTCTCTTTGTGCTCTGGAAATCTCTCGCCAATCCTTCCTGCTTAACCAAAGTTTCGATGCATGCATCCGAAATTCTGCAAGAGCTACTTTCATCTCCAGGATCAATTTCTTTTAACATGTCCATCTGTACGGAACCCGCCATCTCCTGACACATCTCTTCATGCTGACGAAGCAGTTCTTCTTCTCTCTCATATAATTGACTTCGTCCCATCTGTTTGAACAGATTCATTCTTGCACGCCGAAAAATACGATAACTGAAAAACTGATTTCCCTCTGCCCTGGTCAGAAAATGTTCTGCTCTCTCAAAATTCTCATATGCTCCTTCAAGATTGCCATCGTGTTGATTTAAGAGTGCCTGTGCAAATGTATAAAGAAACATGTCATCGTCGCATTTTGCATAATCATGAATAATTTCTTCATGCTGGTTTTTCTTTTCTTTTTCAATGATATAATTTAAAAACTGTCGGCAACTTAACATATAGCGCTCACAGGTAAATCGATCCTTCTGTGAAATTCCCACCAGTGCCAGCAACGCATATAATTTTGACAAATTGCATACGCGCAGACTGTTCAGATGCAGTTTTTCAATCACCTTCATTGCACTCAAAAGATCATGTTCTGCTTCTGCATAACGTTCCTGCATAATATAGTTCAGTGAGCGATTATAATATACCTCTGCAATGTCTTCCGGCAGACGCAACTCGTAAAATATCTCGATTGCCCGGTCAAAATACTTTTCTGCAATCTGGTTTTTTCCCATGGCACTCAGATTGTAACCAATTCCCGAAGTCAGTCTTCCAATATGAAAATCTCCTCTGGATTTCATGAACTCATAAGTCCGTACCGAATATAACAATGCAATTTCGTTCATTCCATTGGTAGATGCAAGCATGATATTTTTCTGATACGCATCATATACCAGCTGCTCGTTTCCAATTTTCTTTGCCAAATCCACACCCTTACTAAAATAAAAGAGTGCTGCTTCCGAACGATATGCTTTCGCTACAACTTTCGGATGATTGTCGTATGCATAAATATAAATATGTGCCAGATGGTTCCAGTAGCCATATTGCATCAGTTTTTCAATAATCTCTGCTTCTATTGGAATGTCCTGCACACAGAAAAAGATATTGTACCATCCGGACATTTTCGCCATTACTTTCAACAACGCTGCTCGGAATACCTGCTTGGCATCTTCGCTTTCCATCGCCCGTCCATATGAGAGATTCGCATATTTTTCTGCCTTCTCAAGCTTTCCCTGATACATGTAACAGGTTGCACGAAGGAAATCACATTGCGAACGATACAAAAACTCATTTTCCGCCGGAATCATATGTGTTGCTTCCGAAACCAGTTCCAATGCCTTCGATAATTCTCCAAGCAAAATAGATGTTCTTGCATATAAAAGATAGAACATCCGCTTGCAGGAATCTTCCATCTGTGCATCTTCGAATTTTATCTTATGTTCAACACCCTGAAAATAACGTTTTGCCTGGTCATAATCAAGGAACTCTACAATATTCGCAACTTTCTGCAGACTTTCTTCATAGTTTTCATCCACATATACATTGTCTGTATATCCTTCCCCTATTGTAATTTCCTCTTTTAATTCCGTTCTACGACGGTTGGATGATCCAATATGATACAATTGACTGCGATCTTCGAGACTCTCTACAATGCCATCCCAGACTTCTGCAATTGATTCCCATCGTCCTGTCGACTCATTTACGCCAAGAACCAGTCCAATATTCGAATCCGGCTTAGTGATCAGCGCATAAACAAGCTCAAATGCGCTCCGGCTGGCCATCTGAAAACGGTTAATTACCAACACTATCGGATGTGTTTTTGCCAGTGCTTTCAACATTGCTGCAATTGCTTCTGTCATACGGCCCTGCTCATATTCTACTTCGTTGAGCAGAACCCCTTCTTCCCTTTCACAGATTCCACTCTCATAATAGCTTCGAAACACCTCTCTCTGCAGCTCGTATACACCACACTCCGCAAGAAATGTATCAAAATCCCCCTTCTGGTATTTCCGAAACATATTGCAAATTGTATCCAAAAAAGGTTCATATGCCCCAGCCAGTTCACGGTATCCAAACTCGTGCCAAGCAAAAAAAACGCTATCATCATTTGCCTGATAACGCTTTATCGTTTCCAAATTTTCTATTGAGAAATCATTGCTATAACTTGCCATAACAATGTTCCTCTCTGTTTTTCCAACACGGTTATATACCTGTTCAATTACTCCATTATAATATTTATCAATCATGGATTACTCCCCCCCGCAATCCTTTTTGTATCTGGTTAACAGACTATAATACTTAAATATATAGTATGACAAACCCTTGTTTTTGTCAAGATTTATACTTTTTCCCCTCCTCCAAAAAAGCGCAGATTTCCGCATTTTCCGGAACAATTCTGTAATCCATTTCTGTACCACTGACCGGATGTTCAAAAGTAATCCGGTAGGAACATAATCCAAGCTGTTTTTCCGGATATCTTCCATATTTGGTATCTCCCACAATCGGAATTCCTGCATGTGCCAGCTGCACACGGATCTGATGATGCCGGCCGGTATGAAGTGTAATGTCCAGCAACAGCTTTTGTCCTCTCTGTGCAACAACCTTGTAATCCAGACAGGCATGTTTTGTTTCTTTCGTTTTCTGCGACATAACTGTGGATACATTTTTCTTTGCATCAAAAGCAATCTCATTGTCCAACGTTCCCTTTGAACCTAATTTGATTTCTTCCATGGTCTGTTTCCCCTCTGGAAGCTGCACAAGCGCATAATAGTGTTTCCCCATAAAACGTTTTTTCACCTGCGCAGATAATTTTGCCGCAGCCTGCGGTGTTTTGGCATATACCATCACACCCTCCACCGGCTGATCCAGGCGGTGCACAATCCCGATATACGGTGGCTGTGTTCTGCCAGCCTTCCGGTTATTCGCTGCAATATAATTTTTTAATATGCTCTCCATATCTTTCTGTCCGAGGCGTTTCGTCTGCGTTGCAACACCTGCTGGCTTGTGACAGACAAGAATGGCTTCATCCTCGTATATAATTTCCGGTTGTGTCATATCTTCTCTAGTTTTCCTTATATCCTGGTATAATAATTTCTTTAGCGTGTTCTACCTGCTCCTTTGTCGGCGGCTCTACATCTTCCAATGCATATGGGATTCCAAGTTCTTTCCACTTGAATACACCAAGCGTATGATACGGAAGAATCTCCACACGATCTACCGTTTTCAAGGTGTCAATAAATGCACGCAAACGCTGTAACTGTCCCTCATCATCGGTAATTCCCGGTACTAATACGTGACGAATCCACATATGCTTTCCATGGTCAGATAAACAGGTTGCCATATCCAGGATATTTTTGTTTGTCTGCCCAGTCAGCTTCTTGTGCTCCTCATCATCAATTTCTTTGATATCGAGCATGAACAGATCTGTCACTTCCATCAGTTTTTCAAACTTGGAGTAAAAAGGTTCTTCTCGTGTAAACGGGTTTCCAGAAGTATCCAGACAGGTATTCACGCCCTTTTCCTTGGCAAGCGTAAACAGTTCGATCAAAAAGTCGATCTGTAAAAGTGCTTCTCCACCACTTACTGTGATGCCGCCTTTTTTGCCCCAGTATCTTTGATACCGCAGCGCCTGTTGTAAAATTTCCTCTGCGCTTTTCATTTCCCCCTCGGTTTTTGCCCAGGTATCGGGATTATGACAGTATTTGCAGCGCATATTGCAGCCCTTTAAAAAAATCAGATAGCGTACACCTGGACCGTCTGCGGAACCAAATGTTTCTATAGAATGTATATTTCCTAGCATTGTTTTACCTCGTTTTTTAGCCAAACCAATAAAAGTAACGAATTACCATTTCATTAGTATATGCAAATTATATCATAAAAACAGGGCTAATACACAAATATTCATTCATGTATTAACCCTGATTTCTTATTCATTCCAACGGATATGATCTACGAATTACTCTGTTGCTTCGCAACTCTCGTGACCCCTTAGATCATATTACATATGATCGTGACAGGTACGTGCGATTACGTCCATCTGCTGTTCCTTAGTAAGATCGATGAACTTAACAGCGTAACCAGATACACGGATTGTGAAGTTTGCGTACTCTTCTTTCTCCGGATGCTCCATAGCGTCGATAAGTTTCTCCTTACCAAATACGTTTACGTTCAGATGATGTGCTCCCTGATCGAAGTATCCATCCATTACGTTTACAAGGTTGTCGATACGCTCGCCCTCTTCATTTCCAAGTGCACCAGGGTTGATGGTCTGTGTATTGGAAATACCATCAAGTGCCCACTCATATGGAATCTTTGTCAGAGAGTTCAGGGAAGCAAGAAGTCCACTCTTCTCTGCGCCGTAGCTTGGGTTCGCTCCCGGTGAAAGTGGCTCGCCTGCCTTACGTCCATCTGGCATTGCTCCTGTAGCTTTACCATATACAACGTTAGAAGTAATTGTAAGGATAGAAGTTGTTGGTTCAGAATCACGGTAAGTGTGATGCTTCTTTAACTTATCCATGAATGTCTGTAACAGCCACACTCCGATATCATCGGCACGGTCATCATCGTTACCGTATCTTGGGAAGTCTCCCTCGATCTCGAAGTCTTTTGCAATTCCGTTCTCGTCACGGATAACTTTAACCTTTGCGTACTTGATTGCAGAAAGAGAATCGATTACGTGTGAAAATCCTGCAATACCGGTTGCGAACGTTCTCTTCAGATCAGTATCCATCAGAGAAAGTTCTGCTGCTTCATAGTAATATTTGTCATGCATATACTGGATCAGGTTTAAGGTATTTACATAAATATCTACTAACCAGTCCATCATCTTATCGTACTTCTCCATGACTTCATCATAATCAAGGTACTCAGATGTAATTGGCTTGTAATCCGGTCCTACCTGCTGACCGGTCTTCTCATCCACACCACCGTTGATTGCGTAGAGGAGACACTTTGCAAGGTTTGCACGGGCACCGAAGAACTGCATCTCCTTACCTGTCTGTGTAGCAGATACACAGCAGCAGATTGCATAATCATCGCCCCATACAGGCTTCATAGCGTCATCATTCTCGTACTGGATAGAGCTTGTATCGATAGAGATACGTGCTGCATAATCCTTGAATGCCTGTGGAAGTCTGGAAGAATATAATACGGTAAGGTTTGGCTCCGGAGCCGGTCCCATATTCTCTAATGTATGCAGGAAACGGAAGTCGGACTTTGTAACCATAGAACGTCCGTCTACACCTGTACCTGCAACGTCAAGTGTTGCCCATACCGGGTCACCTGAGAACAGCTGGTTGTAAGAAGGAATACGTGCAAACTTCACCATACGAAGCTTCATTGTAAAGTGATCAACTAACTCCTGTACTTCCTGCTCAGTGATAATACCCTTCTTTAAATCTCTCTCGAAGTAGATATCCAGGAAAGTAGAAACACGTCCAACGGACATTGCTGCACCGTTCTGTGTCTTGATTGCTGCAAGGTATCCGAAGTATAACCACTGTACAGCTTCCTTTGCGTTTGTTGCAGGTCTTGAAATATCGTATCCATAGATCTCTGCAAGCTTCTTCATATCCTCTAAGCATTTAATCTGCTCTGCGATCTCTTCTCTTAAACGGATCACATTGTCTGTCATCTCACCGCAGCCACAGTTTGCCTTATCCTTCTTCTTCTCCTCGATGAGATGATCGATACCGTATAAAGCGACACGACGATAATCACCAACAATACGTCCACGTCCGTATGTATCCGGCAAACCTGTTAAGATCTTATTGTGACGTACTTTCATCATCTCTGGTGTGTAAGCATCGAATACAGCTGTATTATGTGTCTTATGATACTTGGTAAAGATCTCCTTTAACTTGTCACTTACCTGATATCCGTATGTCTCACATGCCTGAACAGCCATCTTGATTCCACCATAAGGCATAAATGCACGCTTTAATGGTTTGTCTGTCTGTAAACCTACGATTGTCTCTAAATCCTTTAAAGACTCATCAATATATCCCGGACCATAAGCTGTAATACCTGTTACAACCTCTGTCTCCATGTCAAGAACGCCACCCTTTGCGCGCTCCTCTTTCTGTAACTTCTGTAATGCTCCCCAAAGCTTATCTGTTGCCTCTGTTGGTCCAGCGAGGAAATCCTCGTTTCCATCATATGGGGTGTAGTTGTCCTGAATGAACTGACGAACGTTAATTTCTTCTTTCCAAAGACGTCCTTCAAATCCATCCCATTCTTTCATTTCTAACATGGTGTTCCTCCTTCTATAGAATTGATTGCATAATTGCCATACGTTAGTTTCGTCTAACCACCGATAGGTTATACTAATATATGTAATTTGTCAAGTCCAGGGAATCGTGTTTTTGATTTGATACAAAAAAAGACCCTCCAGGCTTCTTTTGTTGCCCAGACGGTCGGCAATTGCGGTGCTTCTCCGAAGCACGCCTGCGATGTCTCGACGAGACATTGCTTTCTTCCTGTTATACTCCACGTGGTTCTCCACTCATTCCGTCAGTCATATAACGACTGTATTATAACTTACTGCGTCTCTTTGCGCAAGCAGAAAAATGTGGAAAACGAAATATAAAAAGCAAATAATAAAAGAGCCAAAAGATGTCAATTGCAGCATCTTCTGACTCTATGCTCTATGCGCGAACGGCCCAGCGCATTTTTGTGGAACGCGCGCGCCCATTCTGCGCACATTCCTGTGCAGACGGTCGGATCACGTCCTTCGAATAATCACTGTAAATTCCTTCACGGAAACCTTCCTTTAATGCACGTTTTACCAATTTGTCCTCACCGGAATGGAAAGTAAGTATCGCCACACGTCCACCCGGTTTCAATGCATCCGGAAGTTTCTCCATAAATTCATAAAGTACTTCAAATTCCCGGTTCACATCAATACGCAATGCCTGGAAAGTCCTCTGGCATGTTTTTTTAATCGTATCTTTCTTTTCCTTTTCCGGAAGAAAATCCAGTGTTTTTTCTATCACCTGACGAAGTTTGGTTGTCGTATCAATACGATTTCCTTTTCGGATCTCATCGGTGATTGCTTTTGCCAGTTCTTCACAATATGGTTCATCCGAGTTCTCATCCAACATTCCTGCCAGTTCTTCTCTGGAAATATGATCGAGGCGTTCCGCTGCACTGATTCCCTTTTCCGGATTCAATCGCAGATCCAGGGGGCCATCTACTTTAAAGGAAAAGCCTCTCTCCGGGTTGTCAATCTGCATCGAAGAAACACCTAAATCGGCCAATATGAAATCAAAGCCTCCGGCCTCCTTTGCAATCTCATCAATCGTGCAAAAGTTCTGCAGTTTGATTGTGAGGATATCCTCACCAAAACCTGCATCTGCAAGTCTCTTTTTCGTCTTTGCGGACTCGATAGGGTCCACATCCGTCGCATACATGTGTCCCTTCCCCTGCAACTGCTGCAACATGGCCTTGGTATGTCCGCCATAACCAAGCGTGGCATCAAATCCGGTCTCTCCCGGCTGAATATTTAAAAAGTTAATAATTTCCTTTACCATAATGGAAATATGCATTCCTGCCGGTGTATTTCCTTTTTGAATCACATGGGCGATCGTATCCTGATATTTTTCCGGATTCAGTTCCTTATATTTTTCCTCAAATTTCTTTGGATATTTTCCTTTATAACGCACACGTCTTTTGTGTACGGTTTCCTTCTGCTCTTCCATGCAGTTTCTCCTTGCCATTTTCTTCTATTCTGTCTTCATGCGCGCCCGTTGTTTTTCGTTGATAAATTTGCGCAAATGTGGATCTTCATATTTTAGTTTACACCCATACAGGAACTTATCTTTGGCAATCATCTTTTTCCGCACACAGACACCAACCAGAGGCATCTCCAACTCCTGATTAACCGTCTCTGCCCGCACAGCCTCTCCCCTGCTGATGCCATCTTTATTGATAATTATAGCAAACCCTGTTGCTGATACATCCCTGACCATTCCTCCAACCTGTTCGATCGACTGACCGATATAGATATTCGCCGGCGCATGGATTTCCAGTCGGTAAGCATGCCGACGGTTCATTTTCGTTCCATCTTTGCTCGGTATAATGACATGACAATATCCATTATCACCTTTTGCTTTCTTGATTGTGATATCTTCCCACACAACTGGCGGCATATCATCTTTCAACAAATACAGATCGATCAGCACGTTTGGAGAATCAAAAGCGACTGTAAATGTACTCTCTTCTCCGTTGTCCCCCGCAGGGACTACTGTTCGGATTTCATCCACTGCCAAACCCGTAAGATACACTTTTTGTATCTTTACCGGGAAATCCAGTGACTTTGGGCTTCTTACCTCTTCGCCATCTTTCATCATCTTCGAAAACACTTTAACAATAAGATGGCTGTCTTTTTCAACTTCCCCTATTTTCATAACTTTTTCCCTTTACAGTTTGAATCGGTAACCAACTCCCCAGATTGTTTCGATATACTGTGGTTTATTGGTATTCATCTCAATTTTTTCACGAATCTTCTTGATGTGTACTGTAACAGTTGCAATGTCTCCAATAGATTCCATATCCCAGATTTTACGGAACAATTCTTCCTTTGTAAATACATGATTCGGATTTTCCGCAAGGAAAGTAAGCAGATCGAATTCCTTCGTTGTAAACTGTTTCTCCTCACCATTTACCCATACACGACGCGCTGTCTTGTCAATTTTGATTCCGCGGATCTCAACAATATCATTCTCTACGGTATTGCTTCCGATCAGTCTCTCATAACGTGCAAGATGCGCCTTCACACGTGCAACCAATTCACTTGGTGAAAATGGCTTGGTGACATAATCATCTGCTCCCAGACCCAGTCCACGGATTTTATCAATATCATCCTTCTTGGCTGATACCATAAGGATCGGCGTATTCTTCTTCTCGCGAATCTGCTTGCAGATTTCAAAGCCATCCACTTCCGGCAACATCAAATCCAGAATAAACAGATCAAAATCTTCGTTTAAGGCCCTCTCCAATCCGCTTTTTCCATCATTTTCAATTTCAACTTCAAAGCCGCTGAGTTCCAGATAATCCTTCTCTAAATCTGCAATCGCCACTTCATCTTCTACAATTAAAATTCTACTCATTTGCTACCTCCTGATATTTGCGAATAACAAAATACATTGTTGTGCCACTGTCCTCTTTGCTGGTTGCCCAGATTTTTCCACCGTGGTCCTCAACAATTTTCTTTACGATCGACAGACCGATTCCGCTTCCGCCCGTCGCAGAATTGCGGGATGCATCCGTGCGGTAAAACCGGTCAAAAATGTACGGCAGGTCTTTTTGCGCAATGCCCCGTCCGTTATCTTCGATTTCTACCTGTATGAAGTCCCCGACATCCTTGATACGAATGTTGATGAACTTCTCCGTCTTATTCATATATTTCACAGAATTTCCAATAATGTTGTTGATCACGCGACGGAGTTGCTCCGGATCTGCGATGATCATAGTATCTGCGGTGGCATAATTAAAATAGGACAGACCGATACCTTTTGCTTCAAGATCAAGCCCGATTTCCTCCACGCAGTCTTTGAAATATTCACACACATTGATTTTTGCAAAATCATACGGAATACGGTTCGTATCAATTTTTGAATATAAGGTCAGTTCATTGATAAGTATATCCATCTCGTTTGCTTTATTATAAATCGTGCGAATATATTTATCCAGTTTTTCCGGGGTATTTGCCACACCATCCATGATACCTTCTGCGTATCCTTTGACTGCAGTAATCGGAGTCTTTAAATCATGTGCAATATTACTGATGAGTGCTTTGTTTTCCCGCTCATTATTAAGTTTCTCTTCTGCGTTATCTTTCAGACGTTGACGCATCTCCTCAAACGTAACACAAAGTTCACCGATCTCATCATCCGCTTTCACATCCATGGAAAAATCCAGGTTGCCTTCTTTAATATTCTCCGCTGCAACCTGCAACTTTTTAATTGGTGTAATCATGCTGCGGTATATCCAAATGATCATCATAAAAGCCGTCAAAAGCAAAATAATGACAATCGAGATAATCCCACCTACAATTGTCTGCCGTACTTCCGGCACGGTTCCCTTCAGGGAAGTAATGATAAAGGCAGTTGCCTCTTCCCCTGTAGTCAATTTGAAATCTACCTGTTTTACCAGGATCTCATCATCGCTGTCAATATAAGTTCCTACTCCCGCCTCGGATCCTGTTGAGCCGTAATCGGGAAGGGAATCGACAACAATCTGATTATCGCTGCCACCATTATAATACAACTGGCCGCCTCTTCGAATGATCAGATAGGAATACTTCTGTTTTAATTCCTCATTCAACTCCTGCAGATACGTCATGTTCACAAGTTCATCGGCATTTTTTTGTATCTTCTTTTGTATTTTCTGAAAATCAGCTACCGTATACCGGTTCAACAGCTGGACAGAGTTGATCACACTGTATGCATCTGTGTTCTTAATACCGTATGTCTCCTCGATCGCATGCGCCTGAAAATTGCAGAAACCTACAGCCGTCGCTGTCGCCAAAAGTATCGGTACAAATATAATGATGCAAAATGCAATAATTAATTTTGTCTTTATCTTCATGAATTGCTCCTTTATATATAGTGCATTATAAAAGGCACAGGATTGTCTCCTGTGCCTTATTATAACATTCTTTATTCCAAAAGTATGTAAACTTTTCATAAACTCATGAACTATAAATATTTCTTTAATACGTCCACCTTATCTGTTGCTTCCCATGGAAGGTTCAGATCGGTACGTCCAAAATGTCCGTATGCTGCAGTTCCACGATAAATCGGTCTGCGCAGATCAAGCATCTTAATGATTCCTGCAGGACGAAGATCAAAGTTCTCTCTTACGATCTCTACCAGCTTGTCATCTGCGATCTTGCCTGTTCCAAAGGTATCAACCATGACAGAAGTCGGCTGTGCAACACCAATTGCATAAGAAAGCTGAATCTCACACTTCTCTGCAAGGCCTGCTGCAACGATGTTCTTTGCAACATAACGTGCTGCGTATGCTGCGGAACGGTCTACCTTTGTACAGTCTTTTCCAGAGAAAGCTCCACCACCGTGACGTGCATATCCACCGTAAGTATCTACGATAATCTTACGTCCGGTAAGTCCTGCATCTCCGTGAGGTCCACCGATTACAAAGCGTCCGGTTGGATTGATAAAGAACTTGGTATTGTCATCGATCATATCCTTTGGAAGAATCGGATCAAATACATATTTCTTGATATCTTCATGAATCTGTTCCTGTGTCACATCACCATCATGCTGGGTAGATAATACAACAGCTTCGAGTCTCTTTGGCTTTCCAGCCTCATCATACTCAACAGAAACCTGTGTCTTTCCATCCGGACGAAGGTAGGTAAGTGTACCATCTTTACGCACCTTGGTCAGCTGCAATGCCAGCTTGTGAGCCAGTGAAATCGGATAAGGCATCAACTCTTCTGTCTCGTTTGTTGCATAACCAAACATCATACCCTGATCTCCGGCACCAGTGTCAAGATCATCGGTCAATGCGCCCTCTTTTGCCTCAAGTGCCTTATCAACACCCATAGCGATATCTGCGGACTGCTGGTCCAAAGCCACCATTACGGCACATGTGTTTCCGTCAAATCCGGTCTTTGCATCGTTGTATCCGATCTCATTTACTGTCTTACGAACGATGGATGGAATATCAAGCTGTGCTTTGGTTGTAATCTCTCCGGTTACCAGTACAAATCCTGTACAGCTGGCTGCCTCACAGGCAACACGGCTCATTGGATCCTGCTCCATGCAGGCATCTAAAATTGCGTCTGAAATCGCATCACACATTTTGTCAGGATGTCCTTCGGTAACGGACTCTGAAGTAAATAATAATTTTTCCATGTTTTCTCCTTCCGTTTGTTTGCACAAAAAAAATCCACTTACTTTCATAAGCGGACCAATTATATAGATAATCAAATCCCCTTATTGTTCGATTGCTCGCTCAGGTTGGCACCTTCCTGTTCCTCTCGGAAACGGGGTTGCCGTGACTTCACAGATCCTATGTATCTCCATCACTCTGAATAAGAGAAATTTACAATATTAAATTTGAAATATCCACCCGATACAATACGCTCTTTTTCAAGGTATGTCAAGTGGTGTTTTTTACTTCTGCAATCGTATTACTTTTCATATCCCATATCAAAGCAATCTCTCTACTTCACAACAACTTTCATTTTTGCTTTCTTTCCACTCCCGGTCGTGACGGTAATCGTTGCCTTTCCTTTTGCTTTCGCCGTGAGCTTTCCTGTCTTCTTATTTACTGTGACAACCTTGGGATTAGAAGATTTAAATGTCTTAGAGTCCGTACATCCGCCCGGTCCCATCTTAATCTTCGCCTGTGCCGTTGTCTTCTTTTTCATAGTAAGTGAAGTCCTGGTAAACTTCACACTCGTCGCTTCCATGTAGGAATAAATAAGATCACATTGTCCTTTATCGGTATTGGCTCCCTCCACAAAGCCTTCTTTTGTGTACTGCCATAAATCAACCGGGACCTGTAATTTCGGCTTCGTTTCCCTATAAGCAGCAGCCCAGACTTTATAGCCCTTCAGCTTTTTCCAATCGAATTGTTCGTTCAGATAGGAAACCGATGAATAGATCATTGGTTCATACCCGGCATCTGCAATCGTATCGCAAAAAGCTTTTGCTATTGCCGTTGTATTTGCCTTACCTCCTGCAAACGTTCCTGCCTGTTCCATATCATACGCAACCGGATAGTCTAACTCTCTTCCATCAAGAATCTCCAGACAAAACTCAGCTTCTTTGACCGCATCTTCCGGCGTCCGGGTACAACACAAATGATAGACACCGACTTTCAGCCCCGCGTCTACCGCTCCATTATAATTTGCCTCAAACTGTGCATCTACATCCGGTGCCTGCCCCAATCCGGTTCGGATCATCACGAAATCCATGTCTGCATCCGCAATCAGATTCCAGTCTACAACACCATTATGGCTTGATATATCAAATCCATTGCCGCTGAAGCCTGCTGCCTGTACCTTTGCTACCGGCAACATTGCTATTGCTAAAGTCCACACGAATACTGCTGCGAGATAACGCAATGCATTCTTTTTAATTTGTATACTTAATTTTTTCATTTTACCATAATTCCTCCATTAAGAAATATGTTCCTCCAACCCTGTCAGGAAATCCCCTTTTCACTATCCTCCGTAATTAATTTCACCTTTTTGACCTCCGGCCCCCGGAACCAATATGCTTCATCTTCCAAAAGAGGTTTCGTATGTTTTCTTGCAAATTGGGAACTAACATCATATAACTTTACTAACGGAAGATTGTCAAATACAACCGCTTGCTTTGCATCTTTTAAGTGCTTTAGAATGTCTGGTGATCCGTATGGAACAGCTTCATCCTCCACGTCTCCATAAATCACAAACACACCATAATTTTTGTAATCTTTGGTTATCTCATCAAATAATTTCCGAACGGGCTTAGTATCAGATATATACGCAAAGGCATCCTTGTTATGTATAATTATAACCTGCGTTGGCTCACCCTGAATTTCTTCACCTGCAA
>ERZ1034763.353-NODE-353-length-22439-cov-19.105075_pt1 | contig 22439 bp, 5 predicted proteins | sample MGYA00520701_ERZ1034763 | MGnify/ENA primary metagenome ERZ1034763 (study PRJEB33766, sample SAMN09781707) | gut metagenome | biome: gut microbiome | host: Homo sapiens | place: Madagascar | study: EMG produced TPA metagenomics assembly of the PRJNA485056 data set...
AAAACAGTTCGGGGAACTGTTTTGTAGTATCTTTGTTTCTTATAAGAGCCCTGTTTAATTGTTTCCTTTTTGTTTATGGGTGAGAATTCTGCTCGAACCTGTGACGCGTCAAAAGCAATTCCGTGTTCGAATGAATTTCTTTGAAATTCATAATAAACACTCTATTTCTTTCTCCTTTTCCCCAAAAAGCTTACGCTTTTTTGGGACCCCATAGTTACAAATTCTGCGAACAACGAGAGCTAAGAATTTGGGAAAAACAGTTCGGGGAACTGTTTTGTAGTATCTTTGTTTCTTATAAGAGCCCTGTTCAATTGTTTCCTTTTTGTTTATGGGTGAGAATTTTGCTCGAACCTGTGACGCGTCAAAAGTAATTCCGTGTTTGAATGAATTTCTTTGAAATTCATAATAAACACTCTATTCCTTTCTCCTTTTCCCCAAAAAGCTTACGCTTTTTAGGGGCCCCATAGTTCCAAATTCTGCGAACAACGAGAGCAAAGAATTTGGAGTATCTTTGTTTCTTATAAGAGCCCTGTTCAATTGTTTACTTTTTGTTTATGGGTGAGAATTTTGCTCCGCCTCTCAAAATCTGTCGTACAGCAGTGCGTCAGATTTTGTATTACTTTTAAATCAGTTTATCGACAGTATAAAAGCCATCGGTTTTTAACCGATGGCTTTGTTTTATGTCAACCAAAATCTTATGGTGCTTACACCTTTATTTTATTAGTTTATAAAAAGCAAAAAGAGACGGTATTTCTACCGTCTCCTAAAGCTTTATTTCAATGTCAAGATTTTAGTCTAAATCAGTACCATGGTCAATACCGGTATTTCCACCAGTATAAGATGCTGTTAAAACCTCATCATAAGTCTTGAACTCATCAATCTGTGACATTGGCTTTGTGTAAAGCTCTTTCATTGGTTTTCCTCCCAAATTTACCGGTGCCTTACCCCCACCCGTAAAGGCAGAGGGAAAGCACTAATAAATTATAATTTGTTATCAATAAGTGTAAGATTCAATGTTAGACATAGTTGGCTTTAATGTGCCATCAGCAGTCTTTGTAATAACAAATGCTACTGCAGAAATCTTACCATCTTTCTTTGAAAGACCATAGTCAAGAGCAATCTGCTCTGCTGAATTCTTGTTGTAAAGAATCTTTACAGTGCCTGCACTAGCGTCTGCACCCTTATTGCCAACATTATCAAGTGTGAGTTCAGAATCAGCTAAATTCTTACCATATACAAAGCCCTGCTTAACTACTGTTTCGCCAGGAGCAATATTGCGAGTTGCCAAGAATGAAACCTTAACTGTACCCTCAATTGGTGTTGCAGAAAGAATCTTAACTGTTGTTTTCTGCTGAACTGCAGTCATTACAGGTGTAAGTTCAATATCAGAACCGCAGAAGAATGTGTAAGTATCGCCATAACCAACTACTGTACCGTCAGCTAACTTCCAAGCTTCAGCACCGTCCTTATGAACACTAACCTTAGTATCATAAGCAACTTGAGCCGGGCTAGCTACTTCAGCACCGTTAACAGTGATTGTAGCACCATCGTTAGCAGTTACTGTATACTTAGCAACATCGTCCTTCTTGTACTGAGCATAGATTGTAGCACCGTCTGTGAGTTTGCTGATTTGTTCTTGAGTCATTGACCAACCTGTGAATGTGTAACCAGGGAATACAGGTTCAGTAGGAACTGTAATATCAGCTGCGCTATCAACAGTTTGAGTATCAATTACATTGCCGTATGGGTCAACAAATACTACTGTAAATGAAGTATCAGCCTTTTCAGCAAATACAGCTTCGTAAGTGATGTCAGCTGTTGCAGCTGTTTTAAATGTTGCTTCGTCAGAAACAATCTTGTTACCAACTTTCCAACCTACGAATTCGCCTGTTTCGTTATTAGCTTTAGCAGTAAGAACTACATCGTCACCAACTGCAAGTCTTGCGTTAGCACCGTTTGTAGCGTCAGCACCGTTAAGTGTTATTGAACCAAGTGTTGTTGAAGCAACTGTTACAACTACACCTGCATCAAGCTTAGCAACTGCATCTTTAAGAGCAGCTGTTGCAGCGTCTACATCTTCCTGTGTTGTGTAAGCTTCAACTGTAGCCTGAGCATAATCCTTAAGAGCTGCTGTTACCTTTGCATAAGAAGCTTCTGTGAATTCATCAGCTTTTACTTTCTGTGCAGCATCAAGTGCATTATAGTATTCTGTACCGTTAAGCTGAGCGATTGGCTGTGTTGCCTTATATCCACAATGAGGGCAAGTAGCTTCCTTAGAACCTTCTGCCTTAATTGTAGGCTGAGTAACGGTTTCGTAATTAAGAGTACACTTATCTACTGTGTCGTTACCAACTTCAGTAAATACAAAACCATCCTGTGACCATGTATAAGTTGTTGTTGTATGAGTGCCGTCCTTATTATCGGTAACCTTAGCAGGAGTGTTAGGATAGTTTTCAGGTGTTTCGCCCTTATTAACAGTTCTTTCTTTAGATTCACCGTTAATGAAGTTATAAGTATAAGTTTCAGTTGTAGGATTAGCTACAAGATCTTTAACTGCAGCTTTAAGTGCAGCTGTTGCAGCGTCTACATCATCCTGTGATGTGTAAGCACCAACTGTTGCTTCATCATAAGCAGCAAGTGCTTCTGTTACCTTAGCATAAGAATCTGCTGTATACTTAGAAGCATCAGCATCCTTTGCAGCCTTAAGTGCAGCTCTGTAAGCTTCACCGTTAAGCTGAGCAATTACAGTACCTTTTGCGATTGTTTCGCCGCAAACATTACATACTGTATCGCCTGTGTAACCAGCATTGTTGATTGTAGGTTTAGTAGCGTTTACAACCTTTGTGTCCTTATGGTCACATACAAGCTTATCAAGTTTTTCTGTGTAAGAATGCTTGCATACAGTGCATGTGTATGTAGCTTCACCTTCAGTTGTATAAGTAGGTTCTAATGTAACTTTTCTCTCGTATGAGCAAGCGGAAGATACAGGATTTGCAACTTCTTCGTAAACTCTATCAGCAGTTGCTGCTTCAACAGTAGGCCATGTGTAAGTTGTTACTGTATGGTTACCTGCATTATCAGATTTTACAGTTTGAGGTGTATTTGTTTCAGGAGCTGTTGGCATTTCGCCTGCGTTTACAGTCTTTGAAACTTCTTCACCGCCGTTAGCATACTTAAATTTGATTGTATATGTTGATGGCTCAGGAGCTTCCTTAAATTCATTGAAGCCCATGAAAGTCGACTTTCTTGAACCAGGCCATTCAGTATCACCTGTGTTAGTATTTGTTTTTGTATCCCACATATTTTTAGCATATGTTGTAAGTTGATTAAGCATAATACCATCACTGTTTGGACCAACATATGAAAAGCTCTTTACATTTGTAGGATTATAAATGTGGAACTGGATAGGATCGTTTGTTACGATTTTAAATACGAATGTAGCAACAGGAATTGCATTTGTATAAGTATAACCTGATGCTTCACCTGTTGTAGGGTCTACAAATAAACCGTCAGGATCTGCAACTGAAGTGGTATCAACATTTGGCCAAGACCAGCTATAATCAAGTACATTGTACTTGCCATCTTCTTTATTAGCAATAATCTGTGAAGAGTTTGAACCATCTGTTGTGAATGAAGATTTGCTTACGCCTTCTTCACAAAGTGAATATAAAGGAAGGTAAGATAAACCACCTTTACCTTTTTCCCAATTACCCTTAGCAGCTGCTCTTTCAGTTTCAGTACCGAGCTTATAAACGTTCTTTCTGCCTGATTTATAAGAATAAATACCGGCAGGTTCAATAGAATCACTGAACTGAACTTGTGCCAAGATTGATGAAAGAACTTTTATGTTTTCAACAGCAACTGTCATTGTGAAATAATCACCGACACCGAGCTGAACATCATTTTCGAGTGTAGGAAATACATTTTCGATTGCATTGTTATATGTATTTGCCTTATCCTTGCTAATAGTAAGTGTACCGGAAGTAGTGTTACCATTAACAACTGTGTAATTATAATCTACAGGTGCGCCATAAAGTGAAGCATAAGAGCCAAACTTTTCTGAGCCTGTGCCACAGGTTGAATAATCAGTATAATTAGTTGCATTATCCTCTACGAATGTACCAAAATACATTTTCATATTTGGTTCATAATCGCCAGGTGCTGCAAGTGCTGTGAAAGGTACTGATAAAACAACCATAAGAACTGACAAAATGACAGCAATTGCCTTTTTGAAAGTTTTATTCATTTTCTTTCCCCCTATTTAATTCAAAGTTACATCAGCGTATTTAACTTCATTACCAAAGAATGTAAAAAATGTAAGCTTATCTAAACCATCAATTGCATTATCTTTGTTAAAGTCGCAGTAAAGATTATAATCTTCTGCACCACCGGAGAAAGCTTTATAAAACGAAAGCTTATCCAAGCCATCAATACTGCCATCGTGGTTATAGTCGCATATTGCAATACTTACCGATGAAACATCTTTTGATTCAGAAACTACTAATGTAACCGTTCTGTCAATAGTGGTTTCACCACTGATTAACATTTTGTACTCACCTGCCGGAATATCGGCAAGTGTATAATCACCGTTTGAATCTGTAACTGCAGTTGCAACGGTTGAATCATCTGCAGTTTTAACCGTAAGATTTATACCGCTAATACCGGTATCACTTGCACCTCCATCAAGGGAAGTAGCAATAGTAATCTTACCTGTTATATCACAACCCGGACCTTTCGGTGAAACATCACAGGTCATAAGATATAAAGAACCGTCATAATCATCGGCTTGTTTAACGAGTGCATACTCATCCTTAAGCCCATCATTATAATCTGTTAAAACAAAAGTCTCATTCGGGCTGGTTGAAACTGAAATTACATTTGATGCATCACATTTATTAGCAAAAGCAACTGAAAAAGTTGCAAGCAATGTGGCATCACTATTGATTGCTGAACAAGAGTCAGAATCAGAAACAAAGCCGAACACCAAATTTGAATTTTGTGTAATAGTTCCCATTGACGAAATGCCGGTAACTTTATCTGAAAGAAGTGACTTTGCCGCTGTATCAACAGTAGCATCTGCGCTGTACTTTGCAGTTACCTGCACAACCGATAACTCGGAAACACCTTCTAAATAGAAGTTTACATCGTAAGTACCGGCAGGCAATTTATCACCGTCATATTGTTTTCCGTCAGAGTCTGTATAAGTGCAATAAATATTTGGCTTTTCACTGCCAACAGTTGCACCGTATGAAGTATTAGGAAGGCACACGAAAAGTGCAATAAGCACCAAGAAAGTAAGTGTACCAATTACAGCACCTATTCTCTTTTTAACAAATGCATTTTGCATAGGTGTTACCTCCTTGCCAAGTAAATAAAATTTAGGGAGAGACGAGAGCGCATACAACACCAAATCAAACCTCGGTTATAAAAACGCAAAAGCGCAAAAGCAAGCTTTGAAGAAATGATATTGTAAAATCAGGGATAAACAGTGACTAAACGCAATCGCCTTTAACCTCCCAACCCTAAAAACAGGGCCGGTATATAAACGGGGATTACCCGATTATATCGAATTTATAAATAAAGTAACCATTATAATTAACGGTTACATATCAGGGGTATTGCTACCCCTGATATGATTTAATTTAATTAGTCGAGAGCACGTGGAGCATACTCAACTGTCTTACCATAGAAGGTAAAGAATGTAAGCTTATCTAAGCCGTCAATTGCATTATCCTTATTATAGTCACAGTAGAGATCATAAGCGTTTGAACCGCCGGAAAATGCAGTGTAGAATGTAAGCTTATCCAAGCCATCAATAACACCATCACCGTTGTAATCACAAATACATACAGGAATTTCAACATTTGAAATATCTGCTGTACCGGTGAGTGTTACAGTTCTGTCGATAGTTACATTTTGTCTATGAACAGTAAGTGATGTTGTACCAACTGGAACAGTAGCAGTGAATGAACCGTCAGCTGCCGAAGTAGCAACTACTTCGCCGTTTGCGATAACATCAATTCCTGCAACACCTGTTGATGATTCAGTACCGTCAACATTTGTAGCAATAAGAACCTTACCGCTTACAGTGATTGTATCAGCTGCTGCCCTTTCAACTGAAGGAGCAATTGTTACATCGCCATCAACCTTATATTCATAAGGGAATGCCGAAACTGCAACCTTTGCACCATTGATTGTAAGTTCATTAACAACTTTGTAACCTTCAGCTGCCTTAACATCAATTGTGATTGTTGAGCCGGTTTTTACTGAAACAGGAGCTGCGTAAGCATTGCCATTGATTGTTACAGTAGCACCTTCAACAGCATTAACTGTTACAGTGCTGTTTGTAGTTTCAGCAGGGGCAAGAGCAATCTCTGCAGCCTGAAGTTCTGTATCAACAGTGTAGATATTTGTAAGTGAAGCATCGTAGCCCTTCTTATCAGAAAGAACAAAGTTAGCTGGATCCTTATGAGCATAATCGCCGTGACCATACTGTGCAAGAGCAACTGCTGCTGCAAGAGCTCTGACATATCTGGTCCATGATTCTGCAGAGTAAGAACCATCGTTTACAAGCTTACCTTCAGCATCCCACTTACCAAAGCGAGGAGCGTTTGCGCCTGTTTTCTTTGCAACTGAAGCTTCAGTTGTTACAGTCTTACCGTCTTCAGCATAAACAGCCTTAGTAGCTGTAAGAGTTGAATAGATGTTGCCTGATGCACACTTGATTTCTTTTTCAAGCTGTGCACCCTGGTAACCACGCTCAACAGCTGCGCTTGCAAAGATATTGAAAAGTCTGGTATATTCAGCTACTGCTGCTGATGAAAGTGATGAATGAGTTACATAAGTATAAGACTTTCCGTTGTCAATGCAGTTCTGTACAGTTGATGCTGCACTTGCAGGAGAAACGCCTAATTCCTTCTTAACTGCATCTTCAGTTTTAGCCTCTCCGGTAGCTTCATCAATTACCGGTTTGCCATCTTTACCTAAAACAACTTTATCATAATGATATTCAAGATCAACAGTAAAGTTCTTTTCAATGTTTCTGGCAATGTCAGTCATCTTAGAGAATGTTAAGATGTTAAAGTTTGTGTCATTAAGACCGGTTCTTGCAACAGAAATGTTTTTGAATGCATTATCTGCAGCCGGCTTAAGTGTGTCATTCATAATGCTTGTTACATAGTTGATTCTATCAACAGCCTTTGCAACAGCACCACGGTTATCAACGATTGAACCGTCAGACTTAACTTCGTTAGGAACGATAGTATAATCTGTTACAGGGAACTTACATGACCAATCTTCATTTGAGTTAACCTTCTTGCCATCGGCATCACGGTATACATACTGAACCTGGTTGTAAAGAAGATTACCCTGTGAGTCAGTTGCCTGAGTTTCAGTAGGCATCTGGCAAGGATTACCATTTGTGGTAATAGCATTGTCCCAAGTTGTTTCATAAACAACTGAGTTAGCAAGATAGTATTTACCATCTGCATTCTTAATTACTTTGATTCCGGCTTGGTCTGTTGTACGAACGCTTCCATTATCATCAGAAAGAGCTAATGGTGAATAGATTGGCATTGTACCTGCAGCATCGAAGTAGTAAACGCCTTCAACACCGCCTACTTTACCTGAACCGTCAGCAAGAGCTTCGCCACCAACATAAGCGTTAGCCAAAACATCCTTTGGAATTGTATATTCTTTTCCTTTAGATGTTACTGTTGGAGCAGATTTTGTATAAGGAACATAAGCTAAATCGCCAAACTTTGATGTAACTTCTTTAGTTGTTGCTGTGAGATGAGTCTTATTGTTAATGCTCTGTGCAAAAGCAATTGTCATAGCAGATGACTTAATAGAAAGTACATTAAGAAGAGCCTGCTTAGCTTGCTCGAAAACATTTGAGTTAGTAAAGTCTGAAGGCTTATATTGTGATACAAGTGATGCCAAATTATCATAAGCAGTATTCATACCGCTGAGCTGGCTGGTATCACCTACAAGGATAGTAAAGTGAGCATAACCTGACTTAGAACCATTGTAGATACACATATCAACCGGATATTCGCCGCCTTGAATTTTGGTTTCACCATCATAACGGAACGGTTGAACTTCAAGAGCAGATGCATTTGGAATCTCCTTCTTCTCACTTTCAATGTAGAAACCAGGAACTTTGGTGTTACCCATTGAAACAATGTTGAAGAGGTTATCGTAGTTAATCTGACCGCCTTTGTTCTTCAAATAAACTGATTCGTAAATATCACCGTCACCAACATGGTAACCTGCGATAATATTCTTAGCAATAGCTTCAGAAAGAGTGTAAACTACATGAGTTCTTGTCTGAATAGCCTTAATATTTTCAGCTGTGGTACCATCAGGGTTAGTTTGAGCTTTAACTGCATCAATTTCATCACTTGTGTAACCCTTATAATAAGTAATTTTATCTTTGTTACCTGCTGTTGCTTCTGTTACCTCGTTACGGTTCCATTCACCGAATTCACCTGAACCAGGAGCAGTTTCAACACGGTAGTCATACATATTATACTTAAGAAGGTTACCGTTTGTCTTATCCCAAGCAGGGATAGCGTTTTCACTGGTGATGTTTACTGCTGTATAAGCAGCATTTTTATCATACTTTGTTACAACATTATTTGCATCAAGTGTGTTTGACTGATAATTTGAATCTTCATCATAGAAGTAGATACCGTCAACTGCTTTTTTACCACCTGCAATCTTATTTCTGTTACTTCTATATCTAACTGAATATGTAGAAATATCAGCAAGGTTTGATGAATCAAGTACCATGTATTCAGGATAGTTAGCAAGAAGAGTATTATCATTACTAAATGTAGATGTTGATTTTACATAAGCACCCTCAACACCAACTGTTTGATCAGCTTTATTTGTATCATGCAAGAACTGCTTGTTACTATTATACATAGCTTCTTTCCAACCTGTTGCGGTTGTCATATACTTATAAGCTGAAACATTATTATCAGCTGCAACAACTGTGCCATCTTTAAGTACGATGTCGTATACAAACTGAACTTCAACTACATTTGATTCTCCTGCTGCTGAGTTGAAAGTAATAGGAAGTTTAGGTGTTACTATTGTTTCGTTCGGAGCAATAAGACCTGATTTAAGTTGAGATGTAATATCTTTTTTTGCGTTGTCACTGCCAATATAAGTTGCTGACTTAAGCTTGTAATAGTAACGAGAAAGTTGAACAAGCTGTCCATTAGAGATATATGCACGGTTAAGACCTGTGCAGTTATTTGTAAATGAAACTGTATCGCTGCAATCGCCGCCTGCTGTTGTCTTCATAGAAGGTGTAGCAAAGCTTGCTGAAGCAGTCTTAAGCTGCTGAGTTCCGATTGGAGTGATAGCTTCAGGAACGAAAGAGTTAACTGCTGAAAGAGCAAAGAAAATACCTCTCATTACTGAATCGCCATACTTGCCGGCATCACCCTTGGTGCTGTCTGCACCATAACCGGTGAATTCAACAAAGTTGCAAATAGCCTTTTGGATTGCACCGATGTCAGTACCGCCGGTACCTGCAAGAGTGCCAACCTGAAGTAAATCATCAAATGGCTTGTTGTCACCGTTTGACTTAGGAACTATGGTTGTGAAATTCTGCGGCTGTGAAGAATAACGCTTACCGAAGAGACCGTTGATAAGGTCAGCAAGCAAATCATAAACAGTATTTACAAAACCTTTTGACTGAATCGGTTCAGCAGATACGATTGTGATAAGTTTGTAAACGAAATTAGATACGCCACAGAAACCGCTGTCTTTCTTATCTGCAATATTAAGAATTGAAAGAACTACATCGTTCCAGATAAGGTCATGTGAATCGAACTTACCGTAATCCTTGCCTTGGAGTGTACCAAGAACAGGGAAGAACTTGTTAGCAATTTTATCAATGTTTTCCCAAAGGTCATTTGTAAGAGCACTGTTACCTTTTTCATCGCAAATACCGAGAAGAGCTGCAACACCCATTGCTCTTTCACCTGAGTTAGTTGACTTCTTCATTGAGTAATCTCCACCGTAGTAAAGAATTACTGAATTCAAGAGGTCAAAAATTGTAGCACTTGAATTAACATCTTCGTTTTCTGTCTTCCAAGTTTTGCCTTGGTATGATACAGGAACATATCCTTCAAGTACATATGCAACTGCATCACGAGCCATAGGAAGAATTGTACCGTCAAGTGTTGCGGTGATTGTACCGTCATCGGCTACATTTACAAGTGATGAATAATCCTTATTAGGAAGTACGTATGATAAGTATTCTTTAAGGCATACATAAGCAACTGCTTCTGCATCCTTACAACCATCCCATTCTGCTGGGTGGATAATATCTTGAAGTTTGCCTGCACCAAGGTTAACCTGGCCGATACAAGCAACAAGCATAGGAACCATTGCTGATTCAAGATTTGCTTCTGAAAGAACAGCATTTTTACCGTTAGCATCATAGAATGCCTTGAGAATGTTAGCGTCAGTAGCATCTGCTGTGTACTGAACCATCTTAAGTGCATTGTTAACGAGTGTTGAAGTGATTTTCCTGATTGTTGCATCATTGATTGATTCAACACCGTCTGCCTTTGTAGTTTGAGATTTTGCCATTTCCGGACGAGTGCCGATAATGTTATCTCTTTGTGGGAACAAATCATTAACTGCTGCAACAAGTGCATCGTTAAAGCCTGCTACCATTGAACCGTAATTTGAATATTCATTATTAAAGAAATCGTCAATATTCTTTGTTCCGGTTTGTGCAAAGTAAAGGTTGATAGGACCTGTTTGCATATTGAAACCGTAGTCAGCAAGAGGGCTGTATCTTAACTTAGCAAAGAGCTTTGTTTCATCAATATCTGACCACTTGCCTTTTGATGTTTCATCAGCTGTACGGTCAAATGAAAGCTGTTCCTTAGCTTTTGCAATAAAGTCATCTGCTGATTTATCGCCATAAGCTTCGTAATTAGCTTCAGCCCATTCGTTAATCTTTGCCCGGGTATAGTTAGAAGCAATATCGCTTGAATTCCATTGACCCTTTTGGTCGAAATAATAATAGTATGCATTATCAAGATTTCTGTCACCCTGGGTGTTTACATGGAGAAGCTTGATTGAACCCTTGAGAACTGTATCCCAAGCAAGATCAAGTGCTTTATAACCGAATTTGAAAAGAGAATCGGTTGGCTTAAATGTAAGCTTTGTTGTTTGCTCTGTTGCATAACCGTTTTTATCCGGATGTCCATAAGCAAAAAGAAGAACATTAAGCGGATTGCCGTCATCATCTTTAAATTCGCTTGAATATACAAGGTTAGGGTCATAACCGCGTTTAGCAGCTGCTGTTGCATAATCCGTGCCTGACTTATTCATTTCAGCCTTGATTTCAAGATAACGAGTAGCTGATGTGTTCTGAATAGGCTTGAGTGAGCCATCTTCGTTCTTTTCATTATATTCTTGGTTATATGTAACGAGAACGCTTATCTTCTGAAGAAGCTCGGTAGAGAGCTTATCGAAAAGCTGGTCATCATATACCCATTGGGTTTTACCACTCCTGAAATCATTGATTTCATCCTGTGTATACCATTTTGTATAGTTGAAAATAAGCTGCTGAACAACATTATAAACAAGGTTTTTAGCATAACTTTCATCGCTGAAGCCTAATGGACCTGCAAGAATCTTGTAGATATTAACCGCACTCTTAAGAACACCGAGGTTGAAATCACCTCTTAATACCTGACCGATTACATCCTTACCGGCATAGTCAGCTGAGTTGATTTGAAGAAGAGCAAGAGCTCTCTTAACAATCTCAGTTGATGAATAGTTTTCTCTTGTAACATGCCAGAAATTCTTGCTGGCATCACTTGAAGCTACTGATTTAAGCTGAATGTTACCTGCATCCCCAACATAACTACCATACTTATAAAGAAGACCTGCAACACTCTCAAGTGTAAGCATTACATCATCAACGCTGTCAAGCTTAACTGTTAAGGTATATTTAATAATACCGAGCGCGTTGATATTAAGATGCTTATTAACGCCATCCCATGTCATATACTTTGTAATATCGGATGGGAGATTTGCAAGAAGGTTGTAAACTGTTGGAGCAACTGTAGGAAGCATAAGGTCCGCATAGTCAAGCAATGCTGTTGCAGCCTGTTCGTCAGAAAGAATATTCCAAGCAAGGTCGTTATATTCTAACGCGTCATCTGTATACTGCTTTTCTGAACTAACAGGTGCAGCGTGAGCTGAAAATGCACATGTTAAGCAAGAAGCAGCCATAAGAACAGCCATAAACAACGCAAGCAGCTTATGGGAAAACTTTTTTGCTTTCGTTTTCATTTTTTACCTCCGTAAAATTTTAAAAAATTTAAAGTGAAGTGTTAACATATTGTGCGTAATGCCCGTCGCAATCTCTGACCATCAGGCAATCTGAATTAGAATGAAGGCTCATTACAAGCCACAGCATTAAATTGGCGCAATATGTGCTTTAAACACATTATAATTATTACATATGGCCACCCGAAAGTCAATAAGTTAAACCTACAATCCTCATTTTTGTAACTTTAGCCAAAAACGACTTCATTTTTTTGTCATTCTGCACAATTAGTTTACGAAAATTTTACAATTTGTTAATACTTTCAAGGAGAAAAATAAGCTTTTCACGGCGAGTAAAGCGACAATACTTTACACAATTTTTACATTTGTAAAGGATTTAGGCTTTACATTTTGCAAAATCTTTAATGCACTTTTTCTCTGTTTTATTCGTTTTTCAGTTACTCTTAATAAAATCGACGCTTGTTAGACACAATTTCCGATTAAGTCCATTTACAAGCACTCCGTTGTCAAATTCAAAACGCAAAATATGTTGAAATTTACAATAAATTCAAAATATGTTATAAAATTATTGACTTATTAGATTTTATTTGATATAAATATATTGTATTTGTTAATACGCGTGTGGATATCCTGCGCCTAAAAAGCAGTTTTTGTGTAGAAACTGTGTAATAAACAAATACTGCTCGGCGCATAATCCAAAATGCGTTACCATACGACAAAGTTCGTAAATCATATTGTAAAGGAGAGAAAATTTATATGAGAACGAGCAAAAAAATACTCAGCTTTTTCTTAGCTGTGGTAATGGTCGTGACCACTTGTTCAGTTGGATTTACTGCATTTGCAAAAAACAGTAATGACAACCCATTGTGGAACACTTCCAGCGTTAATGCTTCATCCGCATATAAAACCGTCAACGGTTTGGCAGATGAGCTTCCGTCCCTTCTCATGGGTATAGACGCAATATCAAAAGTAGTCTATAACAAAGGGGCAATCGGTCTTGGTACAACTTCAGACAAGTTGACTAAAGACCAGAAAGAATCAATTAAGGAGAATACGACTCTTCCTGAGATGTTGCAGGCACTTCAGCCTACGCTTATCAATGCTGTCGGCAAAATGGCTGTATCTACAAGCCAATCGGAATTTGTCACAGACATTATTGGTGAATCATCATCAAATGTAAGCAATTATGAATACCTCAACAATTTCAGTGACGACATCAATTTCTTCCAGCTTGCAGGTATGTGCCATAAGCTCATTTATGACGGTGTAAGCAACATTTCTGCAAACAAAGAAACAAAGAAAGCACTTGAAGATATTCTTTATGGTGCAGGCGATCGCAACCTTGAGGGTAAGGCAATCAAAAAAATCACTGTTGACTCAACAGGTCAGCACAAGCACTATGTTAACATTAAATACAACACCAAAGGTTTGTGGTATTTAACAACATTAGTAGATTCAAATACTTCTACTAACTTTGATATTTCCGATGCTGTTGATAATATTTTGCCTGCAATTGCACAGCAATATGACGATCAAGTTGCAGATGGTAAAATCAAATCTGTTAAACTTTCTTCAATCACAGATATGATGGATTTTAACGGTGACAGCGGACCTGTAAGAATAGGTGAAACATCTATGATGGCAAGCCTTTCACAGCTTAAATCCGCAACCTACACACTCACAGAAGCTCAGCAGAAAACCGTAAATGAAGTATGCAGTTACTTAAACAACTACTATAAAGTTTTTGGTATTGATCTTAATGCCTCTGATGTTGCTGATTGTATTTACTATGCATATTCACCTCAATCAGATACTTTCACAAATATGTTTGGCGGTAACTTAGCAAGAACCATGCCTTACATTAGACTTGCTGTTGACGGCGGTGCAGATTTCAAACTCTCTGCTGATTCAGATTTCTTTAATGACCAGTGGAACCCAAAAGTTACATCTCCTACCGGAGATCCATACACCATTGAATCAACCGGTATTAAAACTTTTAAAACTGTTGACGAATTATTATCACAGATTGAGCCATTCTTTGCTAAAGCTGTCGGATACGACAATCTTGACACTGCAGTAAGCGAAATGCTCAGCAGAGATAGTGCATCCACAGATGCATCATCAATATCTTCTGTAAAGGATTATATCACAAGCCTTTATATCATATTATCATACGCTTCACTTGTTGATGATGTAAATGGCGGCGGACGACAAAACGCTCCTTATGCTCAATATATTTTAAAAGGAGCATTGGTTGACTTTAAAGGACTTAAACTTGAAGATATAAATCAAGCAGTTGATAAGGATATGCCTGCGGGCTTCAACTTCTACTGGCAAGACGGAGATGAATTCTTCCTTACAGATGATGAACTTGAGCAGATGTATTCAATTTTGAACTTGGTTGCTACTCAAGATAACAATTTCCCTGAAACAATAAACGGATATTTTGCTGACGGTAGTATGAAGTTTAATGATACAGACGGTTCTAAAACTTTCATTCTTCCTAAGAATCTCAGAGATACAGCCACAATTGAATATTTTGCTACATTCTTGAAGATGTACAGCAGAAAGAATAACAATTCTGATGCACAACAGCGTAACAAGGTTATCAACTTGTTTGCAGGTAACTGGATTAGCAACAGAAGCAATAAAACAAGTGATTATATTCAAAATGCTACTCTTTTAGATACAGAAAATTCAGATCCTAACACCGGTATTTATGCTTACAAGCATACCGGCAACACTTATTCGAAAGCAGATTTAAATGAATGGGTTAAATGTTCATATATGTCAACTCTTACATCTTATTTTTGCTCAAAAATAAGCACTGCGTCTGACGACTTAACTTATGATACCAATTCAATCAAATGTTCTTTGGATATTAGCAAGTTTATCAATGACTATGTTAAAGAACATCTTGATACAACAGGTGTAACTCTTACAGACGCTCAAAAGCAGCCTGTTATCAACAATGCACTTGCAACTCTTTACGGCAACGGTGGTACACAGCTTACAAATATAGTTCTTAACTCTATTATTTCCACATATCTCGATCCGAGTTCAACAATAGGAAATATTATCGACGGTGCTCTTGACGAACTTGCTTCAACAAAAATTGACCTTGTCAAAGCAACTTACAATATTTGGGCTAACCTTATTGAATCTCCGGTTGAAACAATATTCAATCTTCTTCCGCTTGTTGTTGTTCTTGTAAATGAAGTACTTGAACCGATATTCTTCAGTGCTAAATCAGGTGAAACCAAGCAAAACAATATGCTTTATAACTTCACACATGACGGTCTTCTCTATGACTTAACCGCTGATTACGGCTCATACATCGGTATTGACACACTTGCTTGGGACCTTAATGAAATGCTTCCATTGCTTATGCATTGGCTCAAGAATGACGGTTCTTATGACAAGATGGGCGGTACATATTGGAATAACGGTGCTGAAAAGAATTTCAAAATCACCAAATATACCGATTTATCAGGCGGACTTGATAAAATTTCGCAAAAGAATATTACAACAAATACTGTTATCAGCAAACCGGCATATGTTACTAAATATGAAAAGATTGTTGATAGTAAAGGCAACGAAATCACTTCTAAAGTTGTAACAGAAAAGAAGACAAAAACAGAAGTGGATGAAAACGGTACTGCAAAGACAGTTGAATATACCGAAGATGTTACATACTATACATATAACGGTGTAACAAGCAATGATATTTCAGTAGCTCTTGCAAAAGCTCCGACAAATGCTAAATTTACTGTTTACAGTAAATATGAAGCAAAAGTTCCTTACATCACAGGAATTTACATTGCCGATAAAGCACTTAGGGACGCTAAGCTCAGCGGACTTGATAAGGTTCTTAAGAAAGCATTTACAGATGATAAAGGCGTTCTTTCAGACACAAACGCTCAGCTTGCAACCGGACTTGCAGAAGTAATTAACGAACTTGCAGGATTATTTACAACAGCAGTTGACACTTATGTAAAAACCCCATCACTCAGAAATCAAGTTAAGGGTAAAGATAACAACGGAAATATTGCTAACAGCGGACTTAACAACTTAATGGTTGCTATTCCACAGCTCTTCGATATTATGGAAGACCTTGGAGCAGATAAGTACGGTGTCAGCAAAAATGCATGGAAATACTGCTACGACGGTAAATTTAAAACTGAAGAAATTACAGTATCGGGTAAAACCTATACCGCTGTTTCTAACACAAAGGTAACTGAATTCAAGTCATATGCTCAAAATCCTGATTCAACAAAGATTTTCGATACTTTCGTTGGTATCTTTGTAGAAGATTGGCTTGATGCAATCCTCGGTCTTGCAAACAATGTTATTGATTCAGACAACAGTGCATTTGCAAAGAACCTTCCTATCATTACAGGTGTTCTTCAGTCAATCGGCGGATTTGGCGAAACAAGCGCACTTACAGACTTGTTTAACAGCATTTTCCAAATCACCCGTGAAAGCAAATACAGCTTTACATTTGAAAAGCAGGCAAGCGGATTTGTCGGACTTGATAAAGACAATGCTTACTTCCTTATTACTAATGTAAGCAAGCTTGTAGATGTAATTCAAAGTCTTGTTAAATCATTTAAGAAGACTGACAATACAAATAAAAATACAAATAATAATACAACAACTGCTCCTACACAGGCAGTTCAAACTCCTAACTCATCAGTTGACATTTCAGCGTATAAGAGCAAAGATGTTAAGAGTGTTGACAGCACAATTGAAAAGCTTGATAAAGCATTGTCATCTCTCCTTGCTGATTCAAGAATCAATGGCTATTCAATCAACAAAACAAATAATATTATTGTCGGCGTAATTTCATTACTTTCAAATTACATCGGTGCTAACTCAGCAAATGCAGTAATAGATTTACTTAATACCTATTTATATTACCTTAACGGTGAAGATTCACGCTCAGCTGATTCTAACGGTAATGTTAACCCTAAGGATATCTACACAAATGAAGGACTTACCACAGTAGTAGTAAGAACTTATGCACTCATTGAATCACTTGTTGCAAACCTTACTGATAAGTACGCTTATTCATACACAGGTGCAAACAATGTTTCAGCTAAATACAATCTTATCAGCGAAGCAGTTAACGGACTTATTTCTCCTGACTCATTAGCTGTAAGAATTAAAGACACAGATATTAAGAATGCCAGCGGTAAACTTAAGAAGCTTGCAAGCTGGAGCGATGCTGTTAATGACAACGGAACACTCAATGTAAGCATTAACTGGGGTGTTTCAGCCGGCAACAGAGATGAGTTTATGAATGGTCTTTCAACATCACTCAGACTTCTCACATCTATTATCGGCGTACTTCTTATTGACACAGGCATTTACGAAAATGCACTTTATCCGGTTCTTAATACAATCGCAGTAAAAACAGGCATCACAGTTGATACTCCTGAAAAGTTCGCTGACAAGAGCAATCCATACCGTGATGAAGTATTTGTAGGAATTGTTAACCCAATCGTTGCATTACTTGACAAATTCTTTGAAAAACCTGTAACTACATTGTTGAACCTTGTATCGGCTATCGGTGTTATATTAGATGACACAACAGCTCCTACACTTGCTTCAACAATTGCAAACGCCGTTAAACCTATTTCAAATGAAGTTAACGGACTTGCAAAAATCCTCAGAATAAGCAATGGTACTCTTGGTGCAACATCACCTACTCTTGCTTCATTCCTTGAAAACATTGCTACTAAAACATTCGGTAAATTGGTAACAGTTAATGATAAGCAGGAAATCGGTATTGAAGTAAAGGGATACCTTCTTTCAGGTAATAATATTATACCTATTATAAATACACTTCTTGCTAAAACAGGCATTAAGCTTAATAACATTAACTGGAATGCACTCGGCAAAACAGCTTCTCCTGCTCAAACACTTCTTTATGTTCTTGATTATGTAATTGAATTCGTAAAGACAAACAATAATCTTACCACAATCATTCAGTTGATTATGGGCAACAACAAGATTAGCAAGGGAATTCAAAAGCTTATCAAGTACATCGAAACAGGTAAGCTTGACGCTATGGGACTTCTTAAAGTTATCGGCAAGCTTCTTGACTTCACTCAGTCACCAACAGAAGTTTACTGGACTTATAAGAATTACAAGGGTACATCATTAAACTTTAAGTATCCTGACGGAATTACAGCTTATGATGCAAATAACGCTGTTTCACAGCTTGACACAGCAGTTGATGCAGTTATGGCTCTTCTCGCCAACTTCGGTGTAGTTAACGCATCAAATCTTAAGAGCATCGTCAGCGGATTGGCATTTACAAACGCTAACCTCACATCTCTTGCAAAGGCACTTTACGGTGCGCTTGATACCAAGAAGATTTCACCATATCTCAATATGGTAGGCATTGCAGTATCACCAAAGGGTGTTGCTAATCTCCTTGTAGATAAGAGCTATGGCAAAACTTACACTTCAGCAGCCAACACACTTAAGAAGGCAAAGAGCTGGAAGAAAGTTAAAACAATTAACTGGGGCTTCAAAGATGGCTCAGCAAAAGCAGAACAGGGCTTTATCAATGCTCTTGCAGCAATCCTCCGTCCTGTAAACAGCGTTCTTGCTGTATTCCTCAATGAAGGAAAGATTGACCTCAGTAATATCAATATCAAGAAGGCTTCAACTTCATTTGATATTAAAGACAGCAACGGTAAAGTAACAAGCAAAGTTGCACTTACTTATATGCTTAAGAAAGGCGTTCTCACTCTTACCCTTAAGGATGATATGAACCCTGACTCCAAGCTTTCAACAATTAAGCTTGATCTTAACGCTCTTAATGTAGGCGTTAACGGTATTAACGGTTATGAAGGCGCAATTGTTCCTCTTCTTGATGTTCTTCAAGTAAGCAACAGCAAGATTAAAACATTTAAGCAGTATCAGAAAGATTGCAAGAAGGCTAAAGATAATGTAATTCTTGATGTTCTCAATCCTCTTATGAGCTTTGTAGATACACTTCTTGATAAGCCGTTTGATACACTCACATCTGTTCTTCCAAACCTTGCATACTTTATTGATAACAACGGCATAGGCCAGTTACTCGATAATCTCATTGCTCCTGTTACAAACATTCTTAAAACTGCTAAATCAGCAGGTGTGGATGTTGATAAGATTCTTACAATGGTACTCGGCAAGGACCTTGGCAAAGTTGTTACAGACGCACTCAAGGTTAAAGGTGTTAAGCTTAACATCAAACTTGCAGACCTTAAGTCTTGCAACATTCAAGATATTGTAGTTCCTCTTCTTAACTCATTACTTAAGAAGACCGGTATTAAGCTTCCTGAATTTAAGTGGTCAACAATCGCATCACACGGTAAGGTTGTTACATCTAAATCAATGGTTAAGAATGCCGAAGGCAAGTTTACAAATAAGGAAGTAATTGCTGATAAGGGCGAAGTTCTTGTTGCAGTTCTCCGTTATGTTGCAGATACTCTTATTAAGAACTCAAAATCTATCAAATCACTTATTACTTCAATTAAAGCTATTAAGAGTAATGATATGCTCAAATCTATCATCTCAAGTGTATTCACTACAATCGGCCTTGCTGATAAGGATGATATTGTTCGTGCAGTATTCTACTTCTTAACAGGCGAACCTACTAATGCATTCTGGGATTACACAGCTTATAAGACAGGATCATATGACTTCTCTTATCCTGAAAGTGTTGATGTTGACTTCCTTAAGAATCTTCCTCCAATGCTTGACGGACTTGTAGGCGGTTTGGTTGACGGCGGTCTTACCAAGTTAATCGGCGGTCTTATCTTCAAGGATGACATTATTAACTCACTTCTTACCGGACTTTACGGTGCAATTGAAGGTGTTAAGGTTGGCGACGGTTCACTCGTTTCTCTCCTTGCACAAACTAACATTGACTTCTCAACAAGCAATGTTGCTAAACTTCTTACAGATGAATCTTACGGTCAAACTTATGCTGCAAATGCAAGCGTAATCGCAAACGCAGGTTCATGGTCAAAGGTTAACACAGCATCACTTAAGTGGGGTGTTAAGGATGCAGATACATTCTTCCACGCACTTGTTGCAGTTCTCCGTCCTATCTACGGTGTACTCGATGTACTTCTTAATGATGCATCACTCGGAATCTTTGACATAGTAAGAATTCCTGGTTCAAACGGTTATACATCATCAATCGTTCCTCTTATGGAAGCATTCTCAATGTATAACATCAAAACTCAGTATCAATACAGAAAAGATATAAACGAAGCTTACGATAATATTCTTCTTGATATTATCAATCCTCTTTGGGATAAGGTTGAGGATATACTTAATGCTCCTCTTGAAACATTGTTTGCAATGCTTCCAAACCTTGCACTCTTCATTGGTAATGACGGACTTTGCCAGATTCTTGACAACCTCCTCACTCCGATTTCAGCTCTTGTTGATGCTATCAAACCAATAGTTGATCTTAATACTCTCTTACCTGCACTTCTTAAGGCACTTAAAGTTGACCTTAATGCACTTCTCGGTAAGATTGGTGTTACAAACTTCTCTCTTGACATCTATGACCTTAATGCAACACTTAAGCCACTCCTTGGCGGTGACGCTATTATTCCTCTTGTAAATAATATCCTTGGTCTTATTAAGATTAAGGGCACACCACTCGGAATTAAGCTTAATGATGTAGATTGGTTGAAGCTTGCAAGCCACGGTAAAGTAATTACAGACACTTCACAGGCTGCTACATACGGTGCAAGAATTTATATTGAAGGTGATTCATCAGAAACACTCATTGCAGTACTCGGCTACTTAATCGAAACTGTTAACACAGGCGATAACTTCAAGAACATAAGTGATCTTATCACAGGTCTTGTAGGCGGTAACGAAACTGTATCCGGAGTTGTTAATCAGGTTCTTCCTGTTCTTCAGGGTGATACTGATACAGTTATTGCTTCTCTTGTAGACCTTCTTCAGACAATGGCATAAACATAAAGTTTTAGCCGAAATAAAAATTAGGGGCAACTCCTTTGGGAGTTGCCCTTTTTGACTGTCGATAAAAGTGGCTAAAGCGCGCCTCGTTGTAATTGTCATAGAGTTGCCCTTCATCTTTTTATATTTATAAATAAAAAATCTTGTATTACCATTAAAAATAATATATAATAGCAAATGAATTATATCTTTTACTTGGTGGTGATGTTATGCTTCTCGGCAAGGCAGCCAAAGGAAGAGTTGTTAAACCTATAAATTCTGTTGACGAAAGCGGTTATGTTTATCCCTTAAATGTAGTTGAAATTAACGGACATAAAAACCAATATGCTTTTGTAATGGGAGTAACTCACACAGTATGCAATTTTGACGGTAGAATTATTGCAGCACTCATTCCTAAAGACTCTGAGAACAAAAATTTAAAAACTATGTGGATTATGGCGTCACGCAGTTCACGCTATATAAATCAAGACATTTTACAGGTTATTGATGTTGAAAACGATTTTCCGCAATATAACCTCATTTGCTACTATGAATCAAGTGCCGGCGCAGTTGTATATAGGTCAATTAAAGGAAAGCTTCGTTATCTTCTTATTAAAAACAAACGCTCGTCAAATTGGGGATTTCCTAAAGGCCATCTTGAAATGGGCGAAACAAAATATGATGCAGCAAAAAGAGAAGTGCTTGAAGAAACAGGGCTTCATATCCGTATTCAACTTGGATATGAAGGAATATCAAAATACAAGCTCAGAAATAATGTTGATAAAAAAGTTTCAATCTTTGTTGCAACTACCGATGATATGCGAACCATAGTTCAGGAAGAAGAAATTGATGACTTTATGTGGCTTGCTTATGACCAGGCAATTGGATTTTTATCATTTGAAAATGATAAAAAAATATTGCGTGAAGCAGTTGATTTCTTACTTAAAAACAATCTTATTGTTACAAAAGATATTCCTCTGCCGCAAGATGTTCAAAAAGAAATGGAAATAAAAGAGAAACTCAGGCAGGAAAGAATAGCGCAAATGGAAAGGCAAAAGCAATTTACCCCGCCACAGAAAAGCAAGCAACAAATAAGATATGAAAATTATAAGAAAAAGCAAAAACAAAAATAT
>ERZ1034763.354-NODE-354-length-22369-cov-7.924218_pt1 | contig 22369 bp, 17 predicted proteins | sample MGYA00520701_ERZ1034763 | MGnify/ENA primary metagenome ERZ1034763 (study PRJEB33766, sample SAMN09781707) | gut metagenome | biome: gut microbiome | host: Homo sapiens | place: Madagascar | study: EMG produced TPA metagenomics assembly of the PRJNA485056 data set...
TTATAACATAACAGATGAGATTGTGTATACAAAATAACAATCGGTACAGAGATTTAATGCCTTCAATAAGCCAAATTTCGCGATTATGTAGTGATTACATAAAAGAAATTGACATAAAATTGAGACAAAATATAGTTGATAAACCAGATAAAAGTGATATACTGAATTTATACGAAAAGATACCGTGTGAAATTACAGCTTTGTTTTCACACGGTTTTTTAGAAAATCAAGGTTAGTCAAAACTAACATATGTGGTATCATTTACTGGACAATGCAAAATTGTCTGATTTTTATGAATTTTAATTAAGATGTTGATTTATGCTACATGCGTGATTGGAGGAAAAAGGAATGAAAAACGAAGAATATAAAAATTTGTCAATTGCTGAATTTACAAAAGCAGCAGAAAGATATGAAAGTAACCATGCTGGTATTTACGAAATGTGTAAGAAGGATTATCCGGATATTCTGGAAGAATTAGAAAAGGAGCCGTTTAGAGATTTGTTGGATGCCGGCTGTGGACCTGCTCCAATGATTTCTTTATTAGCAGAAAAATATCCAGACCGGCATTATACAGGATTGGATCTGACTCCAGCTATGATTGAACAGGCAAAAAAGAAAAATATTCCAAATGCAGAATTTGTTGTGGGAGACTGTGAAAACTTTCCTTTTGAAAATGATTCATTTGATGCAATCATTTGTTCAATGAGTTTCCATCATTATCCGAATCCACAGGCATTTTTTGATAGTGTGAAGAGATGCCTTCGTCCAAATGGAAGACTGATCCTGCGAGATGTGACCAGTGACAATAAAATATTGATATGGCTGATGAATACATTGGAAATGCCGCTGGCGAATATATGCGGACATGGAGATGTCCGAGTTCCAACAAGAACTTTGGTTACAGAATGCTGCAGAAAAGCAGGGCTGAAAGTGGAAAAATTTGAAATCCGTAAAGGTATGAGGATGCATTGCGTTGTAAGAAAATCAATAGAAAAGGATGTCAGACAATGAAAGAAAAGGTGAACGTGACAGGTGTACCGGAAACGATGGTACAGACTTTGTATGCAAGAGCAAAAGAAACAGGAAAACAAAATGCCAGAATCAAGGATGAGATTGCGGTAGAAATTGTGGAAAAGCTGGACTATGATTTTTCCAAAGCAGATAAGGATAAAGCCATGAACTGTGGTGTGATTGCAAGGACAATTGTATTAGACCGGATGGTTGAGCAATATTTGGAGAAACATGCAAATACAGTTGTTATAAATATTGCATGCGGACTGGATACCAGATGTTACCGGATGAAAGGGAAATATCTGTGCTGGTACAATGTCGATTTGCCAGAAACAATGAAGATAAGGGAACATTTCCTTACAGAAACAGGTCCAGTGTATCAGATTGCAAAATCTGCAATTGATGATTCTTACATAGATGATATCAATTATCATGGTGAGAATGTTCTGGTAATAATTGAAGGACTTACCATGTATTTAGGTGAAAAAGATATCAAAAAAATATTTTCTATTATTGAAAAATCATTTCAGAAAATAACTGTAATGGTCGAAACCATGTCACCATTTGTTGTAAAACATGTGAAAGAAAAATCTATAGAGGGCAGCAATGCAAAATTCACATGGGGAGTTAAGAACGGAGCAGAACTACAAAAGATTGCAGCAAATTTTTCTATCCTGCATGAAGTCAGTCTGGTTGAGGGTATGAAAGAGCTTATGCCGATTTATCATGTGATTGGGAAGATTCCTTTTATTCGGAATATATCGAACAAAATAATAGTTTTGGAGAAGTGTGGTTGATATTAAGGAGATGATACAGATGAAGAAAAGACATTTTGATATGGAAACAGATGGATTTTATGGTGCATATTGGAAATGTAAAACGGACGCAGACTGTGCAATGATTGCAATGATCGGAGATGATTCAGAGGATTATCTGGCACGGACATCCGTGAAATGGTTACATAAACTTGGTGTGAATGTGATGACAATGTCTCCGGCAAAAAAGGATTATGGACATCATAATTATCCGCTGGAACGTATAGAAAAAGCAATCAGTTGGTTAAAAACACATGGTAATCGGAAGATAGGAATTGTCGGGGCATCTACTACAGGAACACTTGCTTTAACTGCCGCTTCTTATTTTGAAGATCTTACATTGACAATAGGTCTGACACCGAGTGATTTTATCTGGCAGGGGTTTATGCAGGGGAAAAAAGATGGCTGTAAGGAATGGCCGATTGAGGGAGAATCACTTTTTTCTTATAAAGGTGAACCACTTCCGTATATGCCGTTTTGTTATAAACATCCGGACTATTGGCACGTGATTGAGAAAGAAACAAAACGGACCGGTGATATGATTAATTCGAGAAAATTGTTTGATGACTCAGAAACCGCTCATCCAATTACAGAAGAAGAAATGATCAAGATTGAAAAAATCCATGGAACATTATTGCTAATTGGCGCTGAAGATGATGTGCTGTGGGATACTGCAAAATATATACGCCGTATGGAGCTGCGTATGAAAGAGCATCCCCACACATGCAGGCTGGAATCTGTTATTTATGATCATGCGACCCATTTCGTTTTTCCGGAGAGTATGTTAAAGGCGATGCTGCCAATTGGTTCTGGAATCTTTATGAAACTGGCATTTCAGGCGGCAAGAAAGTATCCGAAAGAATGTCAGACAGCACGTCTGGATATTGACCAACGGGTGAAAAATGCCATTCTGGAATGGGGTTCGCAATTTATAGAAGAAAGTATGTGCAAATCGTAGTAATGGTCAAAACCCATCGACATCCGACCTACGGCACGTTATAATATAGTTATAGGAGTAACTGCACTGATTGCCAATAGCACTGTTCCACCTATAGCTGTTAGGGCAGAGATAATTACTGAAGAAGATAAGGATGTTTTGAAAATTGAAGTATGGTCCGTTGGTGCCACCGTTGGTGCCAGGCACTATAAACTCTCTGTACGTAGCGTACCTGAACAACATTTCTGCATATTTCTACGGAATATTTCTTGAAGAATTGGATAAAATAGCATGAAATTCTGTGAAAAATCCAGAAAATGTGATTGTTTTGGATTTTTTCCGTGTTTCCATGAAGTAAAAGAAAAAAGATTGGTTTAGCGAAGTGTAAATACCATGATTTTGGCTGAAATCAGAAAAAAAGCCTTCAATAAGCCAAATTTTGCGATTATGCAGATTACATAAAGGGAATTTAAAGGGAATTTTATATTAGCATTTGCAATAAACTCTCTTGCCCCTCATGAATAAGGGGCAAGGGAGTTAAAAATCTGAATTTTATGTAGGGTTACTTTTGACATTTACATAAAATTTAATATAAATGTTTCCTTTTTCGATAGTATGTAACACCGGCAAAAATGTATCCTGATAAAAACAACCATGCTGCCAATACCAAAAGATTATCGTCTTCGCCTGTCTTAGGAGATTCATTATTCACTGAAGCTGTCTGTTCCGTATTATTTTGAGGCACGGACTGTGGATTTTGATTTGCAGGATTTTGATCTGCAGGATTTTGATTTGAATTCAAATCTTTAATATCATTATTCGGCTTCTGGCCTTCGCTCTGCTGAATCGTAAATGCAGTACTTGCCGAACCATCTTTCCACAGAATTTCAATACTGTGTGTTCCTGCTGCCAGCGTGTCCAGATAAGAGGACTTCAATGTAACAATTGTGGAACCGGACTTCGCTTCATAATTCTCTACTCCGATTTGCACACCATCCACCTTAATTCCGATAAATTTAGAAAAATCGCCATTTCCACGAACTGTAAGGCTGCTGCCGCTCTGCAGGACATAGCTGCTTCCTGTTCCTTCTGTTATCGCATAAGAAGTTTTTTTTGCTATCACAACATCCGCTGCCGCAATCGCATTCGTTCCACCTGCATCACTGAAATAACAGCCACACTTTGCACAAAGCCAATACTCTTTATTTCCCTCTGTCAGATGGGTTGCTTCTTTCGCATCAACCTTAGACAGTGTATGACCACCATAAATATTCTTACACAGATTTCCAGAAACTTCAATCGTTGTTCCTGCTACTACCGGAACAGCAGTTTCGTCACCCTCACCGTATGCTGCCAGGCCAGGATTTTTCTCGCTGTCAAAGGAACAGTCTGTATAAGTGCCTTCTGTATGTGTTCCAACAAATCCTCCGGCTTTATAGTCAGGGCTGGCTGCAGTCACCTTTCCTGCAACATAGCATTTATCCAGTGTTGCACTACCTGTCGCACCTTTTTCTCCGATTTCTCCGGCAAATCCTCCCACTTTCGGATTGAATCCGGTTACTGAACTTGTCACATCACCGAGTGCGGCACAGGAAGATGCCTTTCCTTTCTTCATGTATCCGGCAAATCCTCCGGCACGCCATTCTCTTGCAACAATATCAACTTTTGCAACGCAATTGTTGTAAGTACTCATTGTAGTCGGATCAGCTTCCCACGCAAATCCCACAAAGCCTCCGATTGCCCATAATCCTGTGACTTTTCCGGTTACTTTGCAATTCGTATAAGTGGAACTGGCATCCATTCCCACAAAACCACCTATATTATCACCGTCTTCGATTGTAACATCTGCCCTGCAGTTATATGCCGTTACACGATATGCCTCTCCGATCAGTCCGCCTGATATCATTGACTTTCCAACTCTTGTATTTACAATTGTTCCGGATACGGAAATATTATCAAAACGGATCGTATGACCAAAATTTACCATTACAAATCCGGCTAAAATGGCAGAACTACTTTTTTCCATTCCCTCATCCGTTGCATAAATTCTGGCATCCACAATGTTGAGATCTTTCACTCCCACATTTGTTGCAGTTCCTGCATTATCTCCTATTTGCCCAAAAAGTCCCGCACTGTTTTTTTCTGTACGCTCGTCTACAATAAGACCTGTAATCGTCTTTCCGTTTCCATCCAGAAAACCTGCAAACGTTTTATCCTCGGTTGTTCCGTCCTCATACCACTTATATACGCCGATTGGATTCCATCTGTGTGCAGACAGGTCAATATCATTTCCCAATCTGAAATACGCATCCTTATATACTGTTCCAGCTTCCACATCTTTTGCAATCTTAGCAAGCTGTGCTCCGTCTGTGATCAGATACGGATCTGCTTCTGTACCGCTTCCGCCTGCAAATGCTGCTGCCGCATAGTCCCGCCATGCTGTTGCCGGAACTCCGTCATCTGCCAGAACCGGCATCTGCATGAATAACACTGCGATAAAACAGATGAGCAGTGCTCCTACATACTTGAGTTTTTCTTTCATACCCAATACCTTCCTTTACTGTAATTTATTTGAATATATTCGTAAAAATATTCAAATAATCCTATTATATCTGCAAAACAGCTTAAATCAAATTTTATGTAGGGTTACCTTTGATATCCACATAAAATTTAATATAAATGTTTCCTTTTTCGATAGTATGTAACACCGACAAAAACGAATCCTGATAAAAACAACCATGCTGCCAATACCAAAAGATTATCGTCATCACCTGTCTTAGGAGATTCATTTTTCACTGAATCCAAATCTTTAACATCATTATTCGGCTTCTGACCTTCGCTCTGCTGAATCATAAATGTAGTACTTGCAGAACCATCTTTCCACAGAATTTCAATACTGTGCGTTCCTGCTGCCAGTGTGTCCAGATAAGAGGACTTCAACGTAACAATTGTGGAACCAGACTTCGCTTCATAATTATCTGCGCCAATCTGCACACCATCTACCTTAATTCCGATAAATTTAGAAAAATCGCCATTTCCCCGAACTGTAAGGCTGCTGCCGCTCTGCAGGGCATAGATGCTTCCTGTCCCTTCTGTGATTGCATAAGAAGTTTCGATTCCTTCCACCGGAATCTCTACTGCTCCTTCCACCGAAATATCTACTGCCGCTTTTGCGTAACCACAAACTGTACACTGCTCATGCTTAGAACCTTTTTCTTCGGCTGTAGCTTTCTTATCGATTACCCATTTGAAGCTATGTCCTGATAAATTCAATTTTTCACCACATTCACAAGTGTTCCAGTGATTATCAGCATCTGAATGCCACCCGGTACTGTCTACTGTGTGTTCTGTTGTTTTTGCTATCACAACATCCGCTGCTGCAATCGCAGTCGATCCACTTGCATCACTGAAATAACAGCCACACTTTGCACAAAGCCAATACTCTTTGTTTCCCTCTGCCAGATGAGTTGCTTCTTTCGCATCAACCTTAGACAGTGTATGACCACCATTATAACTACCGCAGATATTGGAAGACAAAGACTTTGTATCCACTGCTGCAATCTGGTTTGAACCCGATGTTCCGCTATTCTCACCTACACCATTGAGTGCCGGATTCTTTTCCTGATCAAAAGCACATCCCGTCGTAGTGCCGACATCATCATATCCGATAAAACCACCCGGTACAATTGTTGGATGTGAAGCTTTCACAGTACCTGCCGCACTGCAGTTCTGAATTTCTCCATGTGTATTCGTACCGGAAAAGCCGCCGGTTTTTGGCTGGCAGCCTGTAACTGTATTCGTTACATTACCATAGGAAACACTGTTACTAATCTTTCCTTTTTCCAGATATCCGACAAAACCACCGGTATTCCAGTCACTTGCCGTAACATCGCCATAAGATGCACAATGCTCTATTTCCACGCTGTCGTCGATTTCAAATACACTTCCGGCAAACCCACCGGTTGCCCATCCTCCGGACACGCTGCCTTTGGCGGTACAGTTTTTGTAGGATCCCTGGAAAACATTTCCGATGAATCCACCACTGACACACATTCCTGTCACAGAAACATCCGCTGAGCTATCTGAAACATGGGCACGGCTTGCGTCACCTATCAGCCCCCCAGCATACATCCTGGAGTCTACCTGTCCGGTTCCCTGACAGTTCTCTACCCCAATAAAAGTAGCACTGGAACCACCCATCGTTGTAAGAGACCCTGCCAGCACTCCCGCACCATAAATGTTTGGGTTGGCACCTGAATCTGTGGAATCTCCGGCATAGATAGTAGCATTTTCAATGCAAAAATTTTTCAGTACCGTTTCGTCAGATATAGCTACTACGACACCAAACAATCCGGCACAGACGTTTTTTCCCCGTTCATCTACATATAAGCCTGTAATGACCTGGTTATTTCCGTCGAAATATCCCGAAAAAGAGCGAGAACTCATATTTCCATAACCGATAGGAACCCATCTTTTTCCGCTTAAATTAATCGGAGCGGTCAACTTAAAATATTCACCCGAATGAGTTTTTCCATATACTCCTGAATTTACTTCTTTCGCCAGCTTTGCAAGCTGTTCTGCAGTGGCGATCTGATATGGATTATCCTTTGTTCCACTGCCGCCAGCAAAATCAGCCGCAGCAAAATCTGTCCATTTCTCTGTTGCAACATCCGCCCTGGCAGTTGTCGGTGTCAGTGTAAGCGCCATGAAGACCGCCAGCAACAGACCTAATAATTTTTTCTTTGTTCCGGATGACGTATTTCCGGATGCTCCAGCATACTTGATTTTCTCTTTCATACTCAATACTTCCTTTATTGTAATTTATCTGAATATTTTGTGAAAATATTTCATACAAGCTTATTTTATCTGCAAATACAGCCTGTTTCAATCCATCTGGCTCAAGCGGTTGATTTTTGGCTCAAGTGGTTTTTTTGCTGTTGTTTCTTGTTTTTTATCCGGAATTCATCTATTATGAAGTCAGATTATTTTTAAGAAAGAGGAATTTGTTATGAGGATTGCACTGGTTGACGACTGTCCTAATGATTTAAGTATTATGCATCAGTTTCTTGCAGAAGTATTAGATATGGACTCTGTCATTACAGAATTTCATAATGGAGAAGATTTTTTACAGCACTGGAGTGCAGATATTTTCGATCTGATCGTTCTTGATATTTATATGGAACAGTTAACAGGGATCGAGATCGCACGGGTCATCCGGGAAACGGATCCGAATGTCTGCCTTGTATTTGCCTCTACAAGCAATGAATTCGCGAGTGAAAGTTATGAGGTGAATGCCTGCTATTATCTTCACAAACCTTTTTTGAAGCAACAGGTTCTTGCAATGCTTGACCGGATCGGCCTGCAAAATCTTGAAGTTTCACGTACCGTCCTTCTTCCGAATGGGGAAAAGGTACTTTTACGCAGCATTATTTACGCAGATTATGCCTCTCACCGGGTAACTTTGCATTGCAAAAAGGATGAAACGATCACTTTGCGTGTACCTTTTCAGGAGATTGAACAGCTTCTGTGCAACTCTTCCTATTTCTATAGTCCATGTAAGGGAATCATCGTTAATTTTTATGAAGTATGCGGTCAGCCCGATACGGTATTTTCCATGTCTGATGGCTCACTGATCCCGATCAGCCGCCGGAAAGCCGCTGATGTACTGTGTGCTTACTCATCGTTTTGCTTTGATAAGATCAGAAAGGAGATGCCATAATGCTTCCACCACTTTCCCACATTTTTGAAATCTGCCTGTACTCCCTGCTGAACTTTTTCCCATTTTTGATATTTGCATTATATCCGTTCCGGGATGATCTCCGTTTTTCACGCACGAAAACCGGACTGTTGATTGCCGTCCTCACGTTTCTTCAGATTTTTTTCGGACTTCTCGCCTGTTTTTCAACTGGAAATATATCTGCCGTATTGTCTTTGGTCAGTACGCTTTCCTATGCATTTTTTTACTTTACTGCCATCAGGAAATCCCCAGGTCAGCTTTTATTCGTACTGATTATGATTTCTAATATTGCCAATCTGGTCGTCATTACCGCAAAGTGTCTGGAAGGGCAGTTCTTCCCAGATTATGCTCTTTTACCTTACCGTTATTCAATGTCTTTGTTTATGGTGATCGTTGAAATTTTTATTTTAATACCGGTCTTTGTTTTTTTGAAAAAAGTGATCACTCCTGCGATCTCCTGCTCACAGTCTTTTCATGAGTGGCGTTATCTCTGGCTGATCCCGGCAACTTTTTACCTGATTTGGTATTATATGGTCTATGGCAATTCGACTTTATCCGGGCTTGAGGTCGCACTGAAGCCCAAAAACATCATTGTAGCTGTCTTTGTCAATGCCGGAGCACTTCTTATCTACTCCATCGTTGCCAGATTGATCGTAAATCAGAAACAGATTTTGAAACTGCAGCAGCAAAATCATCAACTGGAATTGCAGACTGTCCAGTATGAAAAGCTTCAGGAAAGAATTGAAGACGCCCGCCGTGCAAGACATGATCTGCATCATCATCTGTCTGTTATGCAGGCTTATCTGGAGAAAAAAGATTATGAATCCTTAGCTTCCTATCTGGAACAGTATTGTAAGCAGTTACCGGATCATTCCCTGATCACCTTCTGTGAAAATATCGCTGCAAATATCGTCCTGTCCCATTATGCACAGGAAGCAGAGCGTCTTGGCATTGCTTATTCTGTAGTCGCAAATATTCCGGCATCCTGTCCGATTGAGGATCATGATCTTTCTGTTCTTTTTGGAAATCTGCTTGAAAATGCAGTGGATGCCTGTATGGTTTCAAAGACAACTGCCCGAAGCATCGTTGTCCGGGCAGTTTATGAAAAAGGTTCTCTTTGTATTGCGATCGACAATACTTTTGATGGTAAAATTATGCAGGATTCGGATGGAACTTTCTTATCCTCCAAGCATGCCGGCAAGGGATTAGGTACTGTTTCCGTCCGGACAATTGCTTCAAAATATCACGGCACCTGCCGCTTTGACTGGAAGGAACAGATGTTTTTTGCATCCGTGATCTGCTTTGGAAAATAAAGGTTTTTGATTGCTTTTGCTATTTCATAATTTTAATTGACTTTTTTACCTTCTGTATCCTGTATAAGGCTTCACAACCGTTTTTTACTTTCCGGCAGTCAAGTGGTCCGTTGGTGTCAGGCACTATAAACTTGTGTTGCAATTGATAATCCGCAGATGATACAATCTAAGCAAAGGCAACGGAAATAAGACGTATAACAAATCAGGAGGCACAGGTATGTTAAGGAATATTCTGGTAGGTCAGTCAGGCGGACCGACAGCGGTTATTAATTCATCATTATATGGAGTGATTGAGGAAGGACTTAATAATAAGAAAAAGATTGGCACTGTATATGGCATGGTGCATGGGATTGAAGGATTTCTGGCAGGCAGTTTTATTAATCTTTCTGAGGTGGCAGATAATGAGCCGATTGAAAGATTAAAGATAACACCCGCTTCTTTTCTTGGAAGCTGCAGGTATATGCTTCCAGAAGATTTAGAGGATAAGGTGTACGATAAATTGTTTGATATATTTGCACAGATGAACATTGGATATGTGTTCTATATTGGTGGCAATGATTCAATGGATACAGTGTCAAAATTATCAAGAGTGGCATCATTGAAGAAATCGGACATAAGATTTATAGGTGTACCTAAGACAATTGATAATGATCTTGTAATGACTGACCATACTCCGGGGTACGGTTCAACTGCAAAATATATTGCTTCAACATTAAGAGAGATTATACTTGATGCAACATGTTATGCACACCCATCGGTGACAATTGTTGAGCTTATGGGAAGGCATGCAGGCTGGGTTACAGCGGCATCAGTACTTGCAAGAACAGAGTATAGCAGAAATCCTTATCTTATATATATGCCAGAGCATGCATTTGATATGGAGGAATTCAAGGAGTCGCTTAAGGAGGCACTTGAACAGGAAACTGCAGTTGTTGTGTGCGTATCAGAAGGAATTGCGGATAAAGATGGCAGATTCATATGTGAATATGCAGATGCGGCATCGGTTGATGGTTTTGGACATAAGATGCTTACAGGCTGTGGAAAGTATCTTGAGAACTATGTGAAAGCAGAATTTGGAATTAAATGCAGAAGCATTGAGCTTAATCTCCCGCAGAGATGTTCTTCACTTCTTGCTTCCGCAACAGATATTGATGAAGCTCAAAAAGCTGGAAAAGAGGCAGTTCTGGCAGCTCTTGATGGTGAGACTGGAAAGATGATAACATTTGTAAGAGATGATACTAACGGATATGAGATTAATTACGGACTTGCAGACGTGAATGAGATATGCAATAAGGAAAAGAAGTTCCCGGAAGAGTGGATAACAGCAGACGGAACAGATATTTCTGAGGAATATATTAAGTATGTCAGACCACTTATTCAGGGAACTAATATTGCTGAATACTCAGATGGTGTGCCGGTTCATTTGAAGCCAGCTTATTATAGATAGGAAAAAAAGGATGTCAATCACAAAGAGGAGGATTTTTATGGTGCCTGGCACTATAAACTCGGTGTCAGGCACTAACCATTGCCAGCTGGCGCCGGCTGCAGCACGTCTGAACCACATTTCTGCACATTTCTGCGGAATATTTCTTGATAAATTGGATAAAACGGAATGAAATTTGGATAAAACGGCATGAAATTCTATGAAAAATCCAAAAATGTCTGAAATCACCCCGATTTATTGTGTTAGAAATCAGGTTTGGCTGAAAATAGGTAAAACAAGCGAAAAAATCCAGAAAATGTGATTGTTTTGGATGTTTTCCATGTTTCCATGAACTAAAAGAAAAAAGATTGGTTTAGCGAAGTGTAAACACAGTCATTTTGGCTGAAATCAGAAAAAAAGCTCTTAATAAGCCAAATTTAGTGATTACACAAAAGAAATTGCCTTAAAAAAAATGTAGGTATTAGCCGAGCTAAACACCGAGGCATTGCTGCCAGGCTAAACATTTGTGTCAGATGACATAAACTGGCAACTTGCGCAGATTTTGCTTATATAGTATATTATATCTATGAATTGCGGTGGACGTCTTCGGACAACACCTGTAAAGGGCTTGATGCGTCGAGCTCTTTTTTCAATTGGCAAGGCATGACGCCATAAACAGTCACAGAAAACAATAAAATTAAATGAGATTATTGTAGTTTAAGTTAATAGATGGAGGAGTTACATGACATTTTATCAGGAATTGCAGTTGAATCAGGCAGGCTCTAAAAACCTGTTGAAAAAGAGTGAAACTATGAAAGAAAAAATATATCATATGCTTGTATATCTGGTGAAGATCGCTGTTACAATGGCATTTTGTTTTTTCTTTGTTACTATTTTTTGTATCTTATTTGGAAATGAGAACAGTATTGTGGGTGTAGTAGTTTTATTATGCCTTATGGTATTTAGAAATGCGGATCTGGGGATACATACTGGACAGTCTACGATGCTTTTAGCTTTGTTCTTTGTGGTTATGACCGTATGTCCACATTTGGCAAACCAGCTTTCACCAGTACCTGGAATGCTGTTAAACATTGCGGCACTGGCAGTTCTGATTCTGTTTGGATGCCATAATCCATTTATGTTTAACCAATCTACATTGGTTCTTGGCTATCTGCTATTATATGGATACGATGTAACAGGAAATAGCTATCAGATGAGATTAGCCGGGATGGCATTAGGTGCAGTACTTACCTGTCTTGTATTTTATCGGAATCATAAAAACAGAACGTATAAAAGAAATCTGAATGATCTGATGAGGGAATTTGATATATCTTCCTCACGGACAAAATGGCAGTTATGTCAGATCATATGTGTACCGGCAGTTCTTTGCATTGCCGAACTTTGCAATATGCCACGCGCAATGTGGGCTGGTATTGCCGCTATGTCAGCAATCTTACCATTTACGGAGGACATGCAATACAGAGTCCGTAAAAGGATTGTTGGAAATATTGCAGGTGTAATATGCTTTACTGTGTTATATTTTTTACTTCCGTCATCCATCTATGCATACATAGGAATCATTGGTGGAATAGGAGTAGGATTTTCTGCAAAATATAGCTGGCAGGCAGTATTTAATACATTTGGCGCTTTAGCCATTGCAGCAGAGAGCTACGGATTAAAAGGAGCTGTTAGTCTCAGAGTGATTCAGAATATTTTCGGCGTTGTATTTGCGTTAATATTTTGTGCTTTGTTTTATTGGGTTATGTCGAAGAAAAAGGAAACCGGGGCAGTCATGGATGCCAGACGCTAGCCGTCGGTGCCAGCCAGGCATTTTTGGCACTTCTTTTGGCATCTCTTTTGGCACCTCTTTTGGCACCTGGCGCCGGCCGCAGCGCGCTTGAACCACATTTTTGTTTATTTCTGCGGAATATTTCTTGAAAAATTGGATGAATTGGATAAACAGCTTGAAATTTGGATAAAACAGCTTGAAATTTGGATAAAACGGCATGGAATTCTGTAAAAAATCCAAAAATGTCTGAAATAACGCCAATATAATGTGTTAGAAATCAGGTTTGGCTGAAAATAAGCAAAACAAGCGAAAAATCCAGAAAATGTGATGATTTTGGATTTTTTCCGTGTTTCCACGAACTAAAAGAAAAAAGATTGGTTTAGCGAAGTGTAAACACCGTCATTTTGGCTGAAATCAGAAGAAATGCTTTCAATAAGCCAAATTCCTAATCTAATCAAGCCTGCCATGGATGCCTGCCGCAAACCTGAATGGATTCCAGGCACTATAAACTATTGAGGAGGCTTTAATGTATAAATTCACTGGTAATAGTATTTTTTATTGTCAAAAGAAGATTTGTTTAAACGAGCATACTGTCTATCTTGATGGCAGCATGGCTGATGATGAAGTCTCGCAATATTCCTATGTATATAATGACATACGTGATGTATTTGAACATGCCCTGATTAATGGTTCCGAGACAGAACCGATGAGGGTTTATATCGCTCCATATGTCTACTGGATAGATAATCCTGAGGCGGTTGACACATTGCAGAAGACAGAAGGCTATTCTTTGCCATATGGAATGGTAGTGAAATGTGAGTATCTGCATCTTCATGGACTGACAGATAATCCGTATCAGGTGGTGATTGCTGGAAATCGTGGGCAATCAAATGGAGCAAATGGTAATTACACATTGTTTCATTTTGATGGTGATGGACTTACTATGGAAAATCTGACATTGGGAAATTATTGTAATGTTGATCTGGATTATTCATGGAATCTGGCATTGAACCAGAGGAAGCGTACAAATACAATTACTCAGGCTCAGCTTGCAACACTGTCTGGTGACAAATTTCTGGCAGTTAATTGTAATTTTATAAGCAGGCTTAATCTGAGACCTGTATCTGGTGGGAAACGAAGCCTGTATTATAATTGCCATTTTGAGAGTACTGATGATGCACTCAATGGTAATGCTGTTTACGAGAAATGCAGCTTTGATTTTTATGGTGGCAGGCCACTTTATGATACTTATGGCAGCGGCGCGGTTTTTCTTAATTGTGATTTTAATTCTAAATTGATGAATGTACAGTCAGAGGTTCATCAGTATTTCACTAAAGAAGGAGGACCGGTTACAGCCGTAGACTGCCGCTTTCATTATGATTATGGAGATATGGCTGATGTTGATATCAACTGGACAAAGTATCCACAGTCATCTCTGCGCTGTTATTCATACAATCTTACAAAAAATGGAAATGCATTTAGCATAAAATCAGGTGCTACTGTTGATTTAACAGGTAAGAAGCTGTTGTCTGCTTACAGACTGATGGTAGATAACAAGGTTATGTATAATACCTATAATCTTTTGAGAGGAAATTATGACTGGGATCCAATGAACCTCAAAGAGACTGTAAATGCTCTTGGCACTGATTATGTGGATATTCCAACATTAATGACTATAAAATCTGGTGCAGATGTAATTACCAGCGGAGTGGATTGTACAGAGTTAAAATCAGAGATATTCCTGTTCAGTGATTCAACGATAACTGGTAGTGGTAAGTTATCTGGTAAAGAAACCCATGTTACTTCAGATGTGAGATGGCATGTGGCACCGGGCGAGGAAGCTTATATAAGCCTGAAAGATAATGGTAATGGTAGCTGCACTGTGAGCGGATGCAATTCTGGTACTACTGCTAAAAATGTACTTATTATTGCTGACACGCCGGACGGCATAGAGGCTGCCACGGAATTAACGGTGAAACCATATTTGCAGGAGGCTCCTGCTTTTAATGTCATGCCACAGATTAAAATGGAGAATGGGGCTTTGAAACTGAATTATTCTCTTGAACTTGATGAGGCTGCGGATGAGTCTTTGATTTGCTGGTATCGTTGCAGAGACAAAAAATGTTTGGATGAATTGCCTGCACTTACGGCAATTTCGCGGTTTGGCAGACCAGAGAACATCTATCAGCTTACTGCAGGTGATGTTGGATATTACATTATGGCTGTAATCACGCCAAAGAGTTCTAACAGTGAGTATGGCGGGCAGTTTTCTATTATAACTGAAGAACCGATAAATATTGGACAGGTTGACAATCCGAACTATCTGGATACGGACTTTCACAGCTTTCCGCTTACAAAGCAGCCTCTTATAAAAGCAGGATTTTGGACAGTAGACAGTTTTCGTCCAGAAGATACATATAATTTTGGCATATGGTCTGACTCTGCAAATGATACTCCATGGGTATATGGTTATGCAGGAAATGGCTGTGTTGGCTGTGGTCTATATCAGGGAACGCAGGGAGCGCGTTTAATGTATACACCAGTGTCTGACAAAATTAAAGATATGTATTTACAATTGACTGTTGACCCTGCTAAAACAGCCGGGCAGGGATTTGGAAGTGCTGACCAATACATGGATATCTGTGTAAAATTTGACACTTCGCGGTTAAGCGGCTATGGTCTGCGTATTGCGAGGACTGTTGCAGCTTCTAATGCTGTGTCAATGATGCTTGTGGAATATATAGATGGCAAAACGATATTTCTTACCAGTCCGATCATTGCATCCTGCTATCAGACTGGCTGTACAATTGAGTTAAATGTTACCGGTTCCAGCCTCAGGGCGCATGTAGAGAGTACTACGCCGCAGCTTGATGACCAGAAGAAAATGGGCTGGAAGCATGTAGTTGATTTAGAAGCTCAAATCAAGCCAAATGATTTTGGAGGAATCTGTATTCAGCATACCGGAAGTGTTGGTACGGGAGGCTGGCAGAATTGCACGATGCTACATAGGCTATGGTGCCGTTGGTGCCAGGCACTGTAAACTCTCCCTGCAAACGACAGAAAGCCTAAGCTGGTTGCCCATTACTTCCGCAACAGATGGAACAACATTCCTGAATTTGATTACAAAACTAAATAATATGTGTTGTAGTAGTGCAGATATTAAAAATAGTATCTGCACTATTGCATATATTCCTGCAAAGCATGATGAATACAAGGATGTTGTATCATGATTTGTGAATAATTTTGTGAATTTTATAACAAAATGTACTGGACAAAATACAAGAAAATGGTTAATATGTACATATGATATATGAGAGACGTAAAAACCAACTGAATTTCAGCTGGTTTTAATAATGGAAGAAAGGGGGAGATAAAGCATGAAGCAGTTTACATATGTAATCACAGATGAGATTGGAATACATGCAAGACCAGCTGGATTACTTGTAAAAGAAGCTAAAAAGTATCAAAGCACTATCATTCTTACATGTAATGGTAAAAGTGCAGCTGCAAGTAAGCTGATGGCTGTAATGAGCATGGGAGTAAAGCATGCAGATACAGTGGAAGTCAGTGTGGAAGGACCAGATGAAGATACTGCTTTCGAAGAGATGCAGAAGTTCTTCCGTGAGAACCTTTAAAATTTAGTCTTAAGAATGATTTGAGAGGGTATACAATATGGAAAAGTATATTGGAAAGTCCGTATATAAAGGAACCGCAATTGGACCAATCAACGTTCTGAAGAAAAAAGACAGTGTTGTCAAAAGAATACATGTTGATGATACAGATGCAGAATTAAGACGTTTAGATGCAGCAAAAGATGCGACACTTAAACAGCTCGGTGAACTGTATGACAAGGCTTTGCAGGAGGTTGGCAAAGTCAATGCAGAGATTTTCGAGGTTCATCAGATGATGCTTGAGGATGAAGATTATCAGGATGCTATTCATAATATGATAGAGAACGAAAAGGTTAATGCAGAGTATGCAGTAGCGGTTACTGGTGATAATTTTGCAGAGATGTTCGCAAGCATGGATGACGAATATATGCAGGCGCGTTCGGCTGATGTTAAAGATGTTTCTAACCGCATGGTACGTAATCTGAGCGGGGAAGAACAGATTGACTGGAATGATATGGAGCCATCAATTATTGTGGCAGATGATCTGACACCAAGTGAAACAGTACAGATGGATAAGAGCAAGATTCTGGCATTTGTAATGGTACATGGTTCTAAGAATTCACATACAGCAATTCTTGCAAGAATGATGAACATTCCTGCACTTGTCGGTGTACCGGTTGATTTGGATATGCTGCACAATGGAACTAATGCAATTGTGGATGGAAAAGAAGCTGTTTTTTATCTGGATCCAGATGATGCCCAGCTTAGTGAAGCAAAGGAGGCACAACAGAAGGAACAGGAACAGAAAAAGCTCCTTTCAACTTATAAAGGACGTGAATCTGTTACAAAGAGCGGCAGGAAGATTCATCTTTATGCCAATATTGGAAGTGTATCAGATGTAGCATATGTTCTTGACAATGATGCTGAGGGAATTGGTCTGTTCAGAAGTGAGTTTTTATATCTTGGAAGAAACGAACTTCCAGATGAAACAGAACAGTTTAATGCATATCGTCAGGTACTTCAGACAATGGCTGGTAAAAAAGTAGTTATAAGAACACTTGATATCGGCGCAGACAAGAATGTAGATTATCTTGGACTTGGTCAGGAAGCTAACCCGGCAATGGGATATCGTGCTATCAGAATTTGTCTGGAACAGCCAGACATTTTCAAAACACAGCTGAGGGCACTTCTTAGAGCTGCCATATATGGTAATTTATCAATAATGTATCCGATGATTATTTCTGTGGAAGAAGTAATGTGTATTAAAAAGATTGTTGAAGAAGTTGCAAAGGAGCTTGAGGAAGAGAATATTCCTTATATGATTCCAGAGCAGGGTATTATGATTGAGACGCCGGCTGCGGTCATGATGAGTGAAGAGCTTGCAGAGCTGGTAGATTTCTTCAGCATAGGCACGAATGATCTTACACAATATACACTGGCTATTGACAGACAGAATAACAGACTGGACAGATTTTATAATTCACATCATGAGGCTGTTCTTCGTATGATACAGATGACTATTGATGGCGCACATAAGCATGGTAAGTGGGTTGGTATATGCGGTGAACTTGGAGCAGATACAACTCTGACAGAAAGATTCGTAAAGATGGGAATTGATGAACTCAGCGTATCACCTTCAATGGTGCTTGGGGTTCGTAGTAAAATATGCGAAATGGAGTGATAGTCAATGAGAATATATAAAGCAGAAGATTATGCAGGTATGAGCAGAAAAGCGGCTAATATTGTATCTGCGCAGGTTATTATGAAACCAGATTGTGTTCTGGGACTGGCGACAGGCTCTACACCAATCGGTCTCTATAAACAGCTTGTTGACTGGTATAATAAAGGAGACCTGGATTTTTCAGAAGTCAGAACGATTAATCTGGATGAATACAAAGGTCTCAGCCGTGATAATGATCAGAGTTATTATTACTTTATGCACAAGAATTTATTTGATCATGTTAATATACCGGTTGAGAACACACATTTACCCGATGGAATGGAACTGGATTCTGAAAAAGAATGTAACAGATATTCCAAGTTAATACAGTCCATGGGTGGAGTTGATTTACAGGTTTTAGGTATTGGACATAATGGTCATATTGGATTTAATGAACCTGGTGAATCCTTTGAAAAACAGGTTCATTGTGTTAATCTTACCACTTCTACAATTGAAGCTAATAAGAGATTTTTTGCATCTGCAGAAGATGTTCCAAAGCAGGCATACACAATGGGAATCAAGACAATTATGCAGGCAAAGAAAATACTGATTGTTGCCAGCGGTGAGGATAAAGCAGAAATTGTAAAAAAAGCGTTTTTTGGTCCTATTACACCACAGGTTCCTGCGTCAGTTTTACAGCTGCATAATGATGTTACGCTGGTAGCGGATGAAGCAGCACTCAGCATGATTTAATAAGCGGGTGTACGACAGATAGAAGGTGTGAACAGATGATTATAAAGGATGCAAATGTTTTTACACAGGATAATTGCTTTGTTAGAACAGATGTTGTAGTTAAAGATGGAAAATTTGCAGCTATATCTGATATACCAGAGGGAGCTGGAGAGGTAATTGAGGCTGATGGGCTTTATATGATTCCGGGACTGGTAGATATACATTTTCATGGCTGCAAAGGTGCAGATATGTGTGATGGCACCAGGGAAGCTCTTGATGTTATTGCAGCGTATGAGGCATCTGTTGGTGTGACAAGTATATGTCCTGCAACTATGACAATACCTAAAGATGAACTTGTTAAAGTTATGAAAAATGCTGGTGAGTACTCTTATAATGGTGGAGCACATATTGTCGGCATTAATATGGAGGGACCATTTATAAGTCCTTCAAAAAAGGGAGCACAGGCAGCGGATAATATAATGCATTGTGATTACGAATATTTCTGTAAACTTCAGGAGGCAGCGAATGGTTTGATTAAGCTTGTCGATATTGCTCCGGAAGAACCAGGAGCTATGGAGTTTATAGATAAAGTAAAGGACAATGTTGTAGTTTCGCTGGCTCACACAGCATCAGATTATGATACAGCGAAAGAAGCTATAGAACGCGGTGCATCTCATGCGACACATTTATATAATGCAATGCCGCCATTGAACCATAGAAATCCTGGGGTTATAGGAGCTGTCAGGGATTCTGGTAAATGTCATGCCGAACTTATCTGTGATGGTGTTCATATTCATCCTTCAGTAATTCGTGCAACATTTGCAATGTTTGGTGCAGAGCGCATGATTTTGATTAGTGACAGCATGAGAGCCACAGGACTTGATGACGGAGAGTATACTCTTGGAGGACAGCCTGTATCTGTAAAAGGTAATCTTGCAACTTTGCATGATGGTACAATTGCCGGGTCTGCAACTAATTTAATGGACTGCATGCGTTATGTTGTAAAGAAAGCGGGATTGTCTCTGGAGACTGCGGTAATGTGTGCTGCATCTAATCCTGCTAAAGAAATAGGAATATTTGATGAGGCAGGAAGTATAGCTGTTGGAAAAAGAGCAGATTTTGTGCTTCTGGATAAAGAATTAAATATAGTTGGCGTATACATAGATGGAAAGGAGATAATATGTTAGGTTTTTTAAAGGGAAAATCAAAGGACAATACAATCTATTCTCCATGTAATGGAAAAGTAGTTCCACTTACAGCGGTTTCAGACCCGACATTTTCTGAAAAGATTCTGGGTGATGGGTTTGCTGTAATTCCATCAGAGGGTAAAGTATATGCTCCAGCTGATGGCGAGGTCACAATGGTCTTTGATACGCTTCATGCGGTTACAATAAAGACAAATCAGGGAACAGAACTTCTTATTCACATTGGACTTGATACAGTCACACTTAAAGGAGAGCCTTTCTCAGCCCATATTGCTTCTGGAGACAAGGTAAAAAGAGGTGATTTGCTTCTTGATGTGGATCTGGACAAAATCAAGGCAGCTGGACTGGATATAATAACACCTGTTATTATATGTAACACAGATGACTATAGTGATATAAGTATTCTGAAAGAGGGAGAGGTTTCCCTTGATGATGCAATTCTGAAGATTTCTTAATCTTTGGGAGATTACTAATGAAACTGATTGGATAAAATCCAGTTTAAAATAACATAAAGGAGGAGAAACTTATGAAATTTCTTCAAAAATTGGGAAAAGCGTTAATGCTTCCCGTAGCGGTACTGCCTATCTGTGGTATTCTCATGGGTATTGGTTACTGGCTCTGTCCAGCAACAATGCAGGGTGGTGAAATCCATGGTGCGGCAAATCTTATTGGCCTGTTTCTTGTAAAAGCTGGTGGCGCTTTAATTGATAACATGGCTATCCTTTTCGCAATTGGTGTTGGTGTAGGTATGTCGGAAAAGAACGATGGTACCGGCGCAATTGCAGCACTTGCTTCATGGTTAATGATTACAACACTTCTTTCTACAGCATTTGTTACAACCATTATACCATCAATTGCAGATAGTGCTACTAAGACACTTGCATTCAACAAGATTGCAAACCCATTTATCGGAATTCTTTCTGGTATAATTGGTTCTACATGTTACAACAAGTTTAAGGATACGAAGCTTCCTGACTGGCTGTCATTCTTCAGTGGAAAGCGTTGTGTAGCAATTGTTGCAGGACTTGTTTCAATTCTTGCATCTGTTGTATTACTGTTTGTATGGCCATTACTTTTCGGCGGACTTGTTGCTCTTGGTGAAGCAATCATCGGATTAGACGTTGTCGGTGCAGGTATCTATGCATTCCTTAACCGTCTGTTAATTCCTACAGGATTACATCACGCATTGAACAATGTATTCTGGTTTGATACTATTGGACTTGGTGATTTACAGCACTTCTGGAAAGGTCAGACTTCAGCAGATGTTACATGGAGTCTTGGTATGTATATGTCAGGATTCTTCCCATGTATGATGTTTGGTATACCTGGTGCAGCTTGTGCAATGATTAAGTGTGCAAAACCAGCTAAGAAGAAAGTAGCAATTGGTCTTGTAACTTCAGCCGCTATATGTGCGTTTATCTGCGGTGTTACAGAACCATTCGAATTTGCTTTCATGTTCCTTGCTCCAGCCCTTTATGTAATCTATGCTTTACTTTATGGTATCTTCACAATGATTACAGTTGCTCTTGGCTTCCGTGCAGGATTCAGCTTCTCAGCAGGTGCGATGGATTTATTATTCTCAGCATCTCTTCCAGCAGCACAGAGGACATGGTTGATTATTCCTTTAGGAATCGCAGCATTTATCGTATTCTACTTTGTATTCCTTTTCGCTATCAAGAAATGGGATCTTAAGACACCAGGTAGAGAAGATGACGATATAGAAGCAGAGAAGAAGGCAGAACTTGCTAATGATGATTACGTAGCCGTTGCAAAGACAATCCTTGAGGGATGCGGCGGAAAAGAAAATATCGCAAGCATTGATAACTGCATCACAAGACTCAGACTTGAGGTAAAAGACATCAGTCTTGTTAATGATAAGGTGATTAAATCAGCAGGCGTTGCAGGTGTTATGAAGCCTGGCAAGACATCAGTACAGGTTATTATAGGAACTAAAGTACAGTTCGTAGCTGATGCATTTTCAAAGCTTTGTGAATAATTAATAATTAAGTTGATAAGTGAAAAGAATAACCCCAGAAAGCATATACAAGCTTTCTGGGGTTGTTTTAATTCACATGTTAAAATTCGACCTATAGGACAAAATGTGTTGATAGAAACCGCCTTCAGCCCTTGAATTTC
>ERZ1034763.356-NODE-356-length-22272-cov-12.260116_pt1 | contig 22272 bp, 42 predicted proteins | sample MGYA00520701_ERZ1034763 | MGnify/ENA primary metagenome ERZ1034763 (study PRJEB33766, sample SAMN09781707) | gut metagenome | biome: gut microbiome | host: Homo sapiens | place: Madagascar | study: EMG produced TPA metagenomics assembly of the PRJNA485056 data...
TCGCCGGAGCTACCTATCTGCGCGGCATCGCCGGAGCTGCCTATCTGCGCGGCATCGCCGGAGCTGCCTATCTGCGCGTATCTGCCGGAGCTGCCTATCTGCGCGTCGTCGCCGGAGCTACCTATCTGCGCGGCATCGCCGGAGCTGCCTATCTGCGCGGCATAGCCGGAGCTGCCTATCTTCGCGTAATCGCCGGAGCTACCTATCTGCGCGGCATAGCCGGAGCTGCCTATCTTCGCGGCATAGCCGGAGCTGCCTATCTGCGCGTCGTCGCCGGAGCTACCTATCTGCGCGGCATAGCCGGAGCTGCCTATCTTCGCGTAATCGCCGGAGCTACCTATCTGCGCGGCATCGCCGGAGCTGCCTATCTGCGCGTATCCGCCGGAGCTGCCTATCTTCGCGTCATCGCTAACATCAACATCAACGCCAACGTCTTCTGGCTTTGGCATTTCCTTTATCGTTTTTTCATAAAGGAAATCAACGCAAGCTTGTATAAAGCCCTTAAAGCCGAGTTTGAAACCGATTTTTATAGTACTCGTCGCGAACTTTCGCCCATCATCTGTAACCGGCTCGTCGATTGCCTCAACCGTCGTGAACTCGCTGAACTGTCCGTCCGGCTGCACAAGCGGATAATAGTCAAGCGTATCGAACGGGTTGACGCAGTAGTGCGTAACACCGGAGCAGCAGATACCGTGACCGTTTTTCTTATAAACGGTATCCTCTTCGTACTTATGCCCTTGGCATATCAAGCCGGGGTTGTATGCTTTGTAGCCTTTCTCATTCATTTGATATCCCTCTTTTTGATTCTTCATAACGACGTGTAGGTCGTTGCGGCCCTCAATTCGTCGATAGGGACGCCCAACCGGCGCAGGAGAGTCTTGTACTGCCGCGGCTTCCAGTCGTCGGTGTGCAGGTCGTTTTTCATGTGCGAGTACGTCCTTGGGCTTACTCCGATGAGCGCCGCGGCCTTTGCGTCGCTGAATTTATTCAGATTTTGATATTCCAGTATCAAAGCCTTTACGGGGCCTCTCTTCGGCTTTTCGTCAAATACGGATTTGCCCATTTCGGACTCCTTTCGCGCTCTTGCATGCAAGAGCCAGATGTGCTATTTGGAGAATAGCACAATAAATGTTGATTACTTTTGTGCAGATTTACAGTAGCGGTTCACAAAGTAGCTCTGCCCTTTGCCCGTCACCATCGTCGTGCGCGTCGTGAAACTGCCGTTCGGAGTGACGTGCACATTTTCCTTGATGGTGAACAGCCCCATTTCAAGAGCGCGCTGCGTCGGCATGTTTCTGTCGCTGCCGGACTTGATGAGGAAGCCCTCTCTGCGCAGCGTCTCGAATAACCTCTGTTCGCCGGTGTCATACCCGTTCTGCTTGAGGATTTTTGCCATTACACCGATCAGAATAGAGTCATCAGCGGCGGTTACGGCATAACCGAGATTGGTAGCCGGAGCATCCTCTTTGATTTTTGCGGCGAGTGCTATACGCTGTTCGCGCTCTTCTTTGAGAGTTGTCGCAAGCTTGATAATCGTGTCAGGATTGAGCAGAGCCTGCTCTATTGCCGCTGGAGTCATGTAAGCGCCGTGGTGGTTCACCGAGACGAGCACCTCGTCGAATATCCAGCGCTCGAACTCGTCCGCGCCGGGAATCTGCGACTTGGCGGCGAGGCGGTAAATATCGCCTTCCGGGATGAAAGTCATTTCGATTGTCTTGTCCGGTGACTGCGGGTGAGGTAGGTGGCGTTTCACCACCCACCGGCAATGCTGCTTGATTGCATTGGTGGTGTCCTTGTAGCCAAGGGCATTGGCAATGTCTTTTGCGCAGAAAAGTGTTCTGCCGTTTTCTGCGATGGTTCGGACTGTGCCGAACTTCTCATTTTTGAATACCTGCAATTCGTTCATGCGTTTCTCTCCTTTGCGATGTTGCCGAGTCATTTTTTCCTACTGAGCAGTTCTTGATATGCGTTACGGAAACGCATCTCGGCACCGGGCGGTGTCTTGCTTCCCGAAAGAACGCTGGACACATAGGTGCGGCTCAAGCCGAGTTCTGCGGCGAGTTCAGTTTTGGTAATTCCAGCAAGAAACAAATCGCCGGTGAGCTTCGCCGCCCATTCAGGTCTCATCCGATAAACACTCCTTCCATATAGACAGTTGACACTTGTTATCCGCTGTGCTATATTAAAAGTGCAATCAATTAACAAAGAAGCGGATAACAAAACTGAACTTACAATCGGGATTATAGTAGACATTTGTAATCCTGTCAATAGTCTTGCGTTCAACTTTGTTATCTTTGGTGAAGTGCACAAATCGAGGAGGATATATTTGTGTTTTTTGACAGATTTGAAGCGCTGTGCAAAGCCAAAGGTATTTCATGTAAAAAGGCTGCCTTGGAGATAGGTTTTTCTAATAGTTTGCAAACTCGATGGAGAAACGGATCTGCCCCTAATGCAGAAAACGTTGCAGCTATCGCGACTTATTTTGGAGTATCAACGGATTATCTACTGGGGGTCGCTACACTTACAGAAGAAGAGCAAAAGGAACTGTTCAGTATTCTTACCAATGCTTGCAGTGAGGGGCAGATATCACCGGAAGATGTCCAAGATGAAGCACAAATTTCCAATAAAACCAACATCATTGAGAAACTTGGGTTAGGCCGCATGCCGAGAGTATCGATGGATGATATCTTTGCCATCGCTGATGTTCTCGACTGCCGCGCGGAAGTTGAGGAGTTTCTGGACAAAATAAAAAAGCCCACCGCTATTGAAAGCGATGAGCTTTTGCGCCAGACTGATGAGGTTAAAGAGCTATTGAAAAAGATTGCTCCGGAACAGAGGGAGTCTGTTCTTCAGATGCTGCGCACTTTCGCAGCAGGGAAATAAATTCTTCCCGGCGCTCCGGGTCGACCTTGTGAAACAACATGAGGACTTCTTCCTCAAACTTGGTTCGTCCATAATCCGACAACACCTTACCTCCCGTCAGTTTATTTTTATTGCGTATGTATTTTAATGCTTAATCAAATAATCAGCAATAGCAAAACATAATAATTCAAAAACTTTAAGCGTTTTCTTTTTAGGAACGCTCCGGCATTGGTTGCCGCCTCCGCCGGAGCTTGCAGCAGATAGAACATTGCACGGGTATCTGCTACGCTTTCGATGGTAGCAGATGAAATCTTCAAAGTCCATCTCCTAAAAAGAGAATACCTGTTCGATTCGGAGAAGTCAGTCGAAAAGAGTCGAAACGGGAGTTCTTTCTTTTGGGGAAAATTTGTCTGGAGGGGAGAATTGTGACATCGTACCAGCGATTGCAGCAGTTTTTTGAGGATTTTACAGAGAAAATCAAAAAAGCTCGCACGGAAAAAGGACTGACAAATCAGGCGTTATCTGACCAGTCAGGCGTATCTTATTCGACTGTCTGTAAAATAAGCGCAGACACGCAGGATAACCCGAAGGTATCGGACGCGATAGCGTTGATCGACACGCTTGGGCTGTCCGCGGACGAAGTGTTTGGTTTGCAGCCAGCTTACGAGCGAGAGGTGCTCCTGCAGCGAATCCGCGAACTGACCGCGGAGAACGAGAGACTTGCCAACGGCACCGAGCAACTATCCAATCAGCGCGACCGAGTTCACAAGCTGGAGCTGGAAAATGTTCGGCTTCAAGGCGAGGTAAACCGTCTGAACGCTATTAACGACAATCTGGTGAGAGAGAATGGGCGTCTGACCAATGAACTTGCGTCCAGAAAACCGATTATCTATATTTTGCTTTTTCTGGCTGGAATACTCGAAGTCTCGCTGGGGTACTACCTCGTTATGGACTTCCATCTGGGCGACAAGGGGCTTATCCTCTTTGGTCAGCTCAGTATATATGCGGCTGTGCTCCTTCTTGTTTTTATCATCGGGATTGGTGCAATCGCATGGATAGCCTTGCGCGAGATAAGAGCATGGCGTAAAGGTTAATGATTAAAAGGGGAGAGAGGAAATGACAAAATCTCCTGCACGGAAGTCGGCAAGTTTTACATATATGGGGCAGCGCTACTACGTCAAGGGTAGAGATGAGGCGGACTGCAAGGAAAAAATAGCCCTGAAACTTGCAGAACTGGAGAACAAGGAAAAGGCACTCGTTAATCCCACAGTTGCGGACTGGGCACAGACTTGGCTTGACACATACGTTAAGCCGAAAGTGCGTAAACCGGGCACGGCCAAACGCCGCAATACTATGACCGAGAAATCGTACAGTATGTATGAGCGGATGATAAATAACATTATCATACCCGCAATAGGCAGAAAAAAACTTGAGGCGGTAACAGACACGCACCTGCGAAATATACTGAACCGGGAAGCCACAAAATCCTTTTCTCATGTTTCAAAGCTGCGCATAGTCATTAAAGCAATGTTCTCACAGGCAGTAGCCTCGCGCGTGATTATCTTTGACCCGTCTTTGAAACTGGAATTGCCCGCTACTGAAAAAGGGCGCAGGAGGGCGCTTACAGCCGCAGAGAGAGAAGCGTTTGACATCGTGGTAGAACGCAACAAGCACGGACTCTGGGCAAAGTTTCTTATCGGAACCGGTGTGCGCCCCAACGAATGTTCTGCTCTGACAGTTGCTGACCTCGATTTAACTAAAAGGGTGCTTACCGTTCGCGACAGTGTTGAGTCGGGAACAAAAGCCCTCGGTGGAGGCCCGAAGTCTCATGCAGGACTTCGACAAATACCTATCCCGCTTGATTTGGCTGATGAACTAAAGAAGGCTGTTGCAGAGAAATCTCCCACAGATTTTTTGTTTACCCAGCGAGACGGGAAAACAATGGTCACAGAGACCTGCATACGTAGATGGTGGGAAAATATTAAACGTGATATGGACATTGCACTCGGAGCGGAGTATACTGCAAAGGGGCATATATATGATCCGTCCGATCTGTCGCCTGACGGTACGCCTATGTACCCTGACCCTGATAACCCGACGCAACCAAGGAATGGACATCGTATCGCCGATGACCTTGTGCTCTACGATTTAAGACACACCTATTGCACTGATTTGAAGAAAGCCGGGGTCAAACTTAGGGATGCCCAGCGGTACATGGGACATTCCGATATGGCACTTACTGCCAACATTTATACCGACGTCGATGAGGATGATCTTCTCTCAGATTCTGAACTTATTGACGCATTTCGCAAAAACAAAAAAAGTCCGGATGTGGACAAAAACGTGGACAAAATAATTTCCAGTTCGGGAAACCATTGGCACGAAGCAGTTATAGATTCATAGAACACTGATTCGTAATCAGCAGGTCGTGTGTTCGAGTCACATTACCAGCTCCAAAGAAAAAGCCTCGAAACCTTGAAAAAACTAAGGTTTTGGGGCTTTTTTCTTAACTTTTGAAAAATGCAATTTCCAGTTCCACTAAGCAAAAAACTGCATTTTACTGCATCAAGTGTGGACATGTCCACACTTTTGAATCGGTAACTTTTTCGAGAAGTTCAAAAATAACAAAAGCACCGCCGGTCAAAGCGGTGCTTTCATTTGAGAAGGAGGTAACATTATATGGAGTTGAACATCACCCACGTATATGACACTCTTATAATACACAAGGATTATATTTGTGGCAAGACTTCGGGCGAAGCTTTTGTTTAGACTTTGACGCCAAACTCCTCGTTTTCAAATAGTTTGATTTGTATCATTCTGCCTTTCCTCCGACTCGATTGCTTTTAGAACTGACATGGCCATGGTATGTGTGCCGCAAATCATGTCGAATGCAGCTTCTTTTTCCTTTTGGTTGCAATCGAAGGACATCCGACAGAGTATGTACGCTATTCTTTCGTGCTCAAGGGCGTATACGATTTCTTTTGTGATTTTCATTTCAAAGCCTCCAATTTTGCATTTGTTATTCGCTGCTCAAATGTCAGCGCTGGGATATAGGTTTTCTTGAACGGTCTCGCCGGTGTGGCCAAAGCCACCGCAAAGCGGCTTTGCCATTCGGGTATTGAGTTGAGTTGGTAAAAATCGCTGATGTCTATCAAGTCTGAAAACTGCTTGCACATTTTGTGATATAGCTCGGCATCGCCCGGAAATTCTCGCTCCACAGAGTCGAGATAGTAATAGCAAGCGGCCAGCGCGGCGGGTAGTATCATGAGCTTGTCCAGTGACCTGAATCTGGCTGCGCTTTCAATGTAGAGTATGCAAGCCTCACTGTATGTCTCAGCTTGGAGCCGCAGAGAACCCTCTGCGTGCGACAGAGAGCCGGGGGTATACCTTTGGATATGTATCGGCCATTGCGTCTCAGGGACGCGCTGGGCAAACTCTGCGCAAATCATGTTGAATGCCAAATCCTCACACATAGGAAGATTAGGAAAAACAATGTCGTACTTTCGCAGAAATTCCCTTGAATATACGCGCCCATGAATCCATGTCATCTGTGCGCCGCCTACGACCTCAAAATTGCCGTTCTCGGCTTCGCGCATGGTCTTGCCTATCATCATGTCAAAGCCGTGCTCAATGGCGTTCAGAATCGTTCCTACGGCGTTTGGCAGTAGCAAATCGTCGGCATCAAGGAACATAATGTAGGGTGAATCCGAAGTTATCAATCCTGTGGTCCTCGTCGCTCCAACGCCTCTATGTGGCATGGAGTAGATAGTATATGGACGGTCGCCGTAATGACGGCTGATAGCCTCTTTCGCTACGGCATCTGCTCCATCAAGTACGAATGTGACGAAAAATTCGTCTTTGGTCTGCAACAGCAGACTTTGAAGCGTGGGGATTATGGCTTCCCCGCGATTGTAAATGGGAATGATAATTTCAAGTTCAGTCGTTTGCATCTGATGACCTCCTGTTCCATGCTTCGATTGCTTCCGGAATCGGATTAAGTTTCCAGTTGCTTTTGAACTTGAAAATTGTCCCGCACTCTCCACATTTAATGTCAAGCGTTATAGTGTGTTTCCCGTAATTGCAAGAACCCCCACGTTCTTCGACTTTACCGCCGCAGAACGGGCACGGTTTTAATTCAATCATCTTTCGTCGCCTCCAATGTTTTCTCCGCCTCCTCTCTGGTTAAGAAAATCGTTTTTCCTATGGAACTTTCCACGCATGGGCAGAACGGGTACGTTTCAATGTCCCACTGTCCCTGAATTACGAAGTATTTCATGCGCCCAACTCGGTGCTCGAAGATTTCTCCGGCAAACACTCTGTATAATTTATCGCCAACCTTGCACGGCAGAACAACCACGCGCCCGTCCCTGTCGGCCTCGGCCAGCTCGCGCAGGCGGGCAACGCCCTCCTGCTCCGCATCACGCATTACGATGTACCGTCCTTCCGCGTCTGCTCGCGCAAATTCGGCGCAGCGTTCCGGCGTCAGTCCCGTGTCCTCGTAGGCTTTCAGCTGCTCCCACACTTGCTTTTGTGTGCAGTTGTTATCATACGCGCACGGAAGCTCTCGGCACTGTGCTATATCGCAGAAGTTGCCGTCAAAAGTTAATCGTTCCATCAGTTGTCTCCTTTGCACATCTCAAGGTTCGTCGAAAAGCCGATGACCTTATTATCCTCTATCAGGGTGAACTCACAAACGAACTTGTCCCATGAGCACAGGCGTTTACGGTAAAACCACCGCTCAACGGAATCATCAACGCTGTTGGGGTGGATAACGAAGTATTTGACGTTCCGAGGGAGGCTACGAATATCGTTAGCAATGGCAAAAAAACGCTGGATGACCGGCGGTGTTTGCAGTTGAATATTGATGATTTGATTCTCTCTCACAAAATCATCTATACAGCTTGCCACAAACTCTTTATCCTTGGAGCTGAAAACGCTGAGACCCGCAAGCTCCCACATTATTCTGTCGGTCTGATTCTCAGTGTTGTTGATCCTGCCGTTGAGAAGCGCCCAGCGCTCGTTGCGTACTTTGTCGGAACAGGCGCATACCCATACAAGATAGGAATCAACCCCGTTGCGTTCGATGGTACCAATATATTTCTGCATGAGAACATCCCAAACAACGGGCGGCATCAGCCATGAGTTGGGATATTTGCAGTGTTCTGCGCCGCTCCAATTCTTGTCTATTACCCAAAGACTTGTATAACTCATTTCTTCACTCCTTAATCAAACGAAGCGGCGGCAAAGCACATTGAGCTTGCATCGAGATGGATAGATTGCACATTGGCAGGGAGGTTCCGAATTTCGTCAGCACTACACAAAAGACGCCGGTGGAGCGTGGGATCCACATCACAATAAAAACTCAGATTGTCATGGGCAAAAGAATCCAAGCAACGCACAATAATGTCCCTGTCGGCGGCACTAAAGGAGTTAATGTGAGAAAGCACCCATATACACTGATCTGCCTGATTCTCAGAGTTATTTATTCTGAAGTTAAGCAGAGCCCATCTTTCCGGACTATAATTTAACCAGTCGTGGTACGTGAGTTGCCGTTCCCGTTCTTGAGGACGTATATACTTTTTGAAAAGAATGTCCTTAAAAATCGATGGCCTCAGCCAAGAATAGGGCGGAGCGCCATCTCTCTCGGGACTGTAGTCAATTAGAAGCATTACTTTTTTCCCTCCATTTCTGCGCGTAGGCTCTCTTTTATGTAGTAGTCAATGCCGAGGCTCTTGCACAAGGCTTCGGCATCTCTGCCGAAAACTGCCCAGTCTATATTGTGTGGGTAGTAGTTGAGTTTCCCTATTTTGACTTTATCGATTATGGTGTGGTACTCTTCAATGAACTTCAAAACGGCATCGGCATCTAAGACCGGTTCACACGATACCCACGTATTGCAGCCGGTCGCTATTCTTACGTAGGCAAGGTCTGCTATCATGTTTGAAAGAGTATAGAAGCCGTGCGGTGCGCCATCGTAAGTAATGCCGTACCAATCTCCTTCATCAAGCAGGTCGAAGTCCCTTGAGCCGTCACCCTTAGTGAGTATCTGCACGTGATTACCGCTTTCTTTCAGAATCTTGATAATCTCACGTGTCGGTGTCGAATCGTAGCCCGTGGGGTATGGGTCACAGGTGAAGCATAGATGAATGAGTTGTCCGGTAATGTGCTCACGTTCAACCTGCTTTCGGACTTCCTCGACTATGTTCTCTCGCGGCTTGACAATCGCGTGAAAAGTCTCTCTGTCGCGGCGGAGTACATTCGGGGCAAAGCAGTAAAAGCAACGATGTGGGCATCCTGTGTAAATATTGATCGCATAGTCGCCATATTCTTTGGCTTTTCCTTTTGGGACATAAATTGGTTTACTCATTTCTCTCCTCCATTCATAATGTTTCCTCGGCTTTTCGCCGAATGTTTTTCTTTTCATGGATAATCATCGTGCGAGACAAACCCAGTGCGGCGGCGATTTCCTCATCAATCAGCCCAGATATACGCGCCTTGACGATGAACTGCTGGCGTTCGGTCAATGATGCCCAAAACGTTTCTGCGTCGCACCAGTCGATGTCATCAAGACTCGGACTAATGGCAAGGATATCCAGCTCTTCTCTGCCCTCGGTGGTCAAATCGCACACCAATGCAGCGAAAGGTATTGTTGTGATTTTGCCTCGGCGTCGCCTTTTTCGTAGTTCCTGCAGCACTTCGGTCTTGATGAATTTATACGCGGCAGTTGAGAAGCACGACTTATCCGCATCGTAGTTCAAACAGGCTTTCCAGAGACCGATCCCTGCGATCTGCTGAATGTCCTCATCAGACGCGAGCGCCGGGAAATATTTATGCAAAGCGCCATAAATGAGTTTTTCATTCTCAAGGTAACGCTGCTCGGCATCGTCCCGGCTGTTCATGGTGAGCCTCCACGGGAAGAGTTTGTTCCCGATAGGCGGTCTATAATCTCTTGATTTTTCCGCGCGGCCTTCTGCGCGGCGCGGAGATTTTCGTTGATGATACGTTGGATGTCGTCTTTAATTCGATTTGCCGCTTCAATAGTTGCATCGTTGGCGAGCACTTTCTTGTTCACATCCGCGGTTCGCTTCTTCTGCAAGGCTTTTATAACGATGGAGTTCATCTCCTCTTGTTCTCGCCGAGTTCGGCCATATATGAGAATGGAGCTTTCCCTACCATAGGAGTCTTGCCGAATCCATTCTATACCGTAACATTCCTTTTTCTCTAAGCCAGAATAGTCTATGAACGTTGTAGTTATTGGATAAATTTTGTATTGAAGAGTGGTCAACATTATCTCAAGTATTTTCGGGGAACACTGAATGTACTTGTGATTTGCCTTTTTCTCCACATAATCGATCCAGTCACATATTTTGAAAAGAAAGCGTATTGCCTGCACGCAGCACGCAATCGCTAATATCATGATTCCGATTCCTTTCATAATCGCAACAATACTGTCAATGTCCACTGAGCCTCACCTCCGTTTCTTCCATGTCCATCCGCGCGAGATACCGCATCGCCAGTTTGAACGTGGCTGGATCATATGTCGCGTCAAACTCCATGATTTCACCGTCCTCTCCGCTGTGCCGAGTGGTCTCCTCGTTCGTTATCGCCAGATATGTGAGTATGCCGACTGCCGCGGCTTTAAGCTCGGCCTCCTGCATAGGCATCGCCCCTTTCTTTTTCGGTGCAAGGATGATACACGGTATGTCAAGCGCGTTTTTGAGCTTGGGAAGTTTCAAAACATCAAAATTTGTATAAGTATACGAAAAAAACAGCCTTTTCATTTTGAAAGGGCTGCTTTTCTGCGCTTATTAAGCTTGGAATTTTGTGACACTTGTACAAACCAACATTGCCTTTCTGCGTTATCAGGTTCATTTGCGCTTGACATGGGTGTTACCATCCCAGCACCAAAGAGCCAGACGCACTCGCACTGGTGTGAAGGAGGAACTGATATCGAAATGAATAGAGCACAAATGTCCATGCTTGATGAAATTATAGTGGACAACTTTGCAGGGGGAGGCGGAGCTTCCACCGGGATAGAGCTTGCGACAGGCCGTCCGGTTACAATAGCCATTAACCATGATCCTGCTGCAATCCTGATGCACAAGACTAATCATCCGTATACCGAGCATCTGCAAGCTTCCGTTTGGGATGTAGACCCAGAAAAGGTATGTGCCGGACGCCCTGTGGGGCTGGCGTGGTTTTCCCCGGATTGCAAGCACTTTAGCAAGGCAAAGGGCGCGGCGCTCGTTGACCGCAACATCCGCGGACTTGCGTGGATAGTCCTCCGCTGGGCTGGAACCGTTAAGCCGCGCGTTATCATACTCGAAAACGTTGAAGAGTTTCAAACATGGGGGCCGGTAAGGAAAGGCAAGCCGGTGAAGAAAAAAACTGGTCGCACTTTTCAGAAGTGGCTCGGCCAACTGAAAGACCTTGGATATACTGTTGAGTTTCGGATTTTGATTGCCGCGGACTATGGCGCGCCCACGAGTAGAAAAAGGTTCGTGTTGATAGCCCGGTGCGATGGGCGGCCTATTGTGTGGCCTGAACGTACACATGCACCCGCAGACAGTGCAGAAGTGAAGAGCGGCAAGTACAAACCGTGGAGATCGGCGGCGGAGATAATAGACTGGACACTTCCTTGCCCGTCTGTATTCGCGACAAAGGTAGAGATACAAGAACAATATGGTGTAAAAGCTGTTAGGCCTTTGGCGGATAACACCATGCGCAGAGTGATACGTGGAGTCGATAAGTTCACGATCAAAAGCGGTAAGCCATTTATTGTGCCAACAGGCTATGGAGAGCGCAAAGGGCAGGCTCCCAGAGTGCATGACATCGAAGCTCCTGTTCCGACTGTGGTGGGAACCGGGAAAGAAAACCTGTGTAGGCCGTTACTGACACCCATAACAGTATCCAATACAACAAACAGCGTTGGCGGCTCTGCCGCAGAGCCAGTACATACAGTAACAACCGCAGGGAATCAGATGCTTGTTTCCCCGTCTCTTATCCAATATCACACCGAACAAAGCGAAAATGTGCGCGCGAACGGCGTAGAGACTCCGCTTCCAACAGTCGACGCATCCAACAGATACGGTCTTACAACAGCGCACCTTGTCGAGTATTTCAGCACTGGTCGTCCTCTTGATGTAAGAATCCCGATGCACACGGTGACGTCACGGGACCGCGAAGCTCTCACAGCGGTACACATCGCAGAGTTTAAGGGGCAAGATAAAGGCCAAAGTGTAGACCGACCTCTCCGCACTATTACAGCTTCTATCGGAGAATTTGCGGAAGTGCAGACAAGGGTAGTGCAATATACACCCGATGCGGATCTGAAATACTGGCCGGAAATTCGCGTGCTTCTCAATAAACATTGTGGGTACAGTCTTTCCGAAGATGAAGTCCTTTTGCTTAATATCCGAGACACATGGTACTTCATTTCCGACATTGGGCTTCGTATGCTGACCCCGCGTGAGTTGTACGCCGCAATGGGTTTCCCTCCGGACTACATAATCGACAAGGACTATAAAGGAAACGACTATCCAAAATCACAACAGGTCGCGCGCTGCGGCAACGCCGTATGTCCGCCGATGGCAACAGCCGTTGTAATGGCCAATCTGCCAGAGTGGAACCGCAAGGCGTTTACAACAATGTCCGAGTTGGCGTCTGCCGTAGCAGTGTAAGGAGGGGAACTGATGAAAGCGGTCTTAATCAGCATACGCCCGAAGTGGTGTGAAAAAATCGTTAACGGTAAAAAAACTATTGAGGTGCGGAAAACGCGCCCGAAGCTGGAAACGCCGTTTAAGTGCTACATCTACTGCACACAAGCAAGTGTTAAGTATCAGACAATCTGTGGTTGTCATGTGCTGAACAGTGATGAATTGTATCGTCACCCAGAGCAGGGCATTAAACACGGCTACAGCATAGAACTAATGCTGTGTGAAAACTACACGAAAGACAATTTCTTAAACGGCAAGGTCATCGGTGAGTTTATCTGCGACCGCATCTATGAGCTGGAAACGCGCTCACCCGGCGGCAGCTACTATGTCAAGGGTGAGGGTCGGCTGACAACAAACGATGTGGCGCGGCAGTCGTGCCTTACCCTCAAAGATATGCACGAATATCTGCAATCGAAGGTTGGTTACGGCTGGAATATCTCCAATCTTAAAATTTATGATGTACCGCGCGAACTGGCCAGTCTTACCGGCCTATGCGCTACGAGGTTCGGCGCGGCACCGTATGATATCACGCGCGCGCCGCAGAGCTGGTGCTATGTGGAGGATATGTAATGAAGCGAATTTCAAAAGATGCCTACTACCTTGAAATAGCTCAAGCCGTATCGCAGAGGAGTACCTGCCTCAAACGTCGATATGGCGCAGTCATCGTGAAGAATGACGAGATAATCGCCACGGGCTACAACGGTGCGCCGCGCGGTGAGACTAATTGCTGTGATATAGGATCCTGTAAGCGTCTGGACAAGCCCAGTAACAGCGGGGATTACTCCGATTGCCATAGTGTCCATGCAGAGCAGAACGCTATTATATCGGCTTCCAGAAGCGAAATGCTTGGCGCGACGATGTATCTGTATGGAGAGTGGGCGCGGATGGCACTGGGGCGCGACGGAGAGATAACACATATTATATGGGAACCTCTCGAAGCCCCGGAACCTTGCCCCATCTGCCGCAGGATGATCGCCAATGCGGGGATTATTCGGGTTGTGACTCTGGACAAGTGTTCCGACGACAAATAGGAGTGGATGTAGATATGCTCGAATTAAAACCCTGTGACTTTGCGACGGCACGAGCCTTTGTTGGCGAACATCATCGACATAACAAACCGCCGGCCGGACACAAGTTTTCCATAGCGTGTTACGACGGGGATAAACTCTGCGGAGTAGTCATAGTCGGTCGCCCGGTGGGACGTTATCTTGACGATGGTCTCACACTTGAAGTGACCCGGTGCTGTACAGACGGCACCTATAATGCGTGCTCAAAATTATACGGTGCGGCTTGCCGCGCAGCTCAAGCCCTCGGCTATAAAAGGATTTTTACTTATACTCGACAAAGCGAGCAGGGAGCGTCACTTCGCGCGTCAAACTGGATATGCGACGGGCAAGCGGGCGGAACTCATTGGACGGGGCAGAGATACGAACAGACGGAACTCGTACTTGACGAAATGAAAGTGCGCTGGAGGAAAGAATTATGACGCCAAAAGACCTTTTAATTCAGGATCAGAGACGCGAGATAGAACGGCTGTGCCGAATCATCAAACTGTTGGCGCTCGATGCGAATCCCTGCCGGTTCTGCGCCAACGACTGCGATAAAGGCCGCGGCTGTCAGTTTTTCAAAATCAAGGAGGGCGTATGAGCGACTTTCCAAGCGGCAAATACCGCACAATCTACATAGACCCGCCGTGGCCGGAGCGGGGGGGTGGCAAAATCAAGCGCGGAGCGGACAAGCACTACAGTTTGATGTCTGTTGCCGAGATTAAGGCGCTCCCGGTCATGCAGCTCGCAGCCCCTGACGGGTGCCACCTGTACTGCTGGGCTACCAATAATTATCTACCCGCTGCAATTGATTGCATAAGGGCGTGGGGATTCGAGTATGTGACAACGATAACGTGGATGAAGAATCAGCAGGGCTTGGGACAGTATTACAGAGGACTGACTGAACATTGCATATTTGCAACGACGAAGAAGCGCTTGCCTTACAAAGTTTCTCCCGAAGGTAAACGCTGTCAGGGGAAAACGGGATTCTATGCCCCCAAAACTGTGCATAGCTGCAAGCCCGAAGAAATGCGCCGTATGATAGAACTGGTGAGCTATGAGCCGCGCATAGAGATATTTGCGAGAGAACGATTCCCCGGCTGGGACGCATGGGGAGATGAAGTGTAAGGGAGTGATGAAATGAGCGAAAGCATAGTAGTCAACTGCGACTGCATGGAGTACATGCGCAGAGTGCCTGACAAGGCGTTCGACCTCGCAGTTGTGGATCCTCCGTATTTCTCAGGGCCGGAAAGGCGTGGCTATTACGGCAGCCGCGTCAGCAAAATCGGTGTTCATCGAGATTATCCCATATCCCCACAGTGGGATATCCCCAGTGAGGAGTATTTTGAAGAGCTTCAGCGTGTAGCCAAGCATTATATAGTGTGGGGATGCAATTATTTTGATTACCACTTTGCGCCGGGGCGAATCGTGTGGGACAAGTGCAATTCCTCAAGTAGTTTCTCTGACTGCGAGTTGGCGGCGACAGACCTCTTTACCAGCGTCAGGATATTCCGCTTTATGTGGAACGGGATGCTGCAAGGGAAGAGCGTTGAAGAGGGCACGATTCAGCAGGGGAACAAAAAACTGAACGAGAAACGGATTCATCCTACGCAAAAGGCAGTCGCACTCTATCGGTGGATTTTCAAAAACTACGCGAAACCCGGAGACCGGATTCTTGATACGCATCTCGGAAGCGGGAGCAGCCGAATCGCGGCCTATGACGCAGGACTTGATTTCGTGGGCTGCGAAATAGACCCAACGTATTTCAAGCTTCAAGAAGAGCGCTTCAACGAATATACGGCACAGCAAAGTCTTTTCGTGATGGAAGGGAGAATGAACGATGAACAAATTTAAGAGCTGGATCATACGCAAACTGGGCGGGTATACAGAGCAACTGCCGCCGCCTAAAGTTGTTCAGATCAATTTGCGTCCTGAAACTTTCGTAGCTTCAAGGATATATTCACGCGCACAGATGGAAACCTTCGGTGAAGATATTATAAAGGAGTTCGGCAAGCAGGATTTTATAGAAAAGATTGTTGCATCCGAGGAATTTGGCCGTTTCATAGAGTGGAGATTTCGGCAGGACGGTTCTGGTGCTTTTCATTGTCAAGCAAGGTTGAGCGTCGTAGACATGTCGGAGGTGAGGGATTACCGTGTGGGCTTCGAGCGAACAATTTGAGGCGGTAAAGCGCTTTGTTACGCAGTTTGTTTGCTATCCGCAAGGAACCGTGATTGATGGAGAAGCGCTGAAACACGGCGTAGAATTTCTCGTGAAAGAGGGAATATTTACAGTATCACAGTTCAAATTGGCGTTCCTGATAGAGACAAATATGATATGCCCCGCGGAATTTCTACCGGATGAATAAATATTCGCATTATGCAGAGGGGAGGGAAGCCGAATGGACAAAAGCCAACGGCCATTAACCGAGAAGTGCAAGCGCGTAATTTGCACTTATGCCGAAAACAATATGAACGCCACAGCTACGGCCAGAGCGCTGAACATGAACAACTCCACAGTGGAATTTCATTTGACAGCGGCAAAGGAAAAGACCGGGATAAATCCGAGGTCGTTTTTCGGGCTGATCGCTTTGCTTGAGACAATAGAGGAGACAACATGAAAATCATCGACATATCAGGGCAGACATTCCACGACATAGAAGTCCTGAGTTACAACGAAAAGCGCTCCGGTGGGTCTTTGGGTGCGTATTTCAACTGCCGCTGTCGGATATGCGGGAAAACCTTTGTCCGCCGTGGCTATGATATCCGCACAGGACGAGTCAGAAACTGCGGCTGTACCAAGGTGCGAAAAGGCTCGCGCGAGGGCTTGGGCAGCTCGGAGGGGTATGTAGGTGTTAATCCGGACTCACAGAAGAAGTATGGCTGCGTATATTGCAAAGACCGCAAGGCATGCGGCGGACAGAAGCGGTGTAAGTACGCTGATATTTTGGACAAGTACCCGGATTATAAGGCGTATGACGAGGAAGCCAAGAGACTTTTCGTGAGTCTTGGGCTTTATGAATGAGGAGGGATAGCAGATGAGTCTTTTGTGTTTTTTAGGAGCAATCGACTGCTATAAAAATGGGATGGATCCCGGAAACGAGTATTTGATAATCTGGGCGCTATTCTCAATCGCGGATGCCTTGTGGCTAAAATTGGGGCGGAGGTGAGTGACGATGGAGAAAGCTTACGCAAGATTCCTTGCGTTGCGTCGGAAAGTCATGGCGGGTATCAAGAACGCGCTTTGAGGACACGGAAGTGCAGGTCGATGACGTGGTTCGGATAGTGATGTTTAGAAAGGACGGTAAGAATGGGATATAGGCATTATTTTTATCTTGTAGACAAGAGCAAGTGCGAAGCGGTCAAGAACATGACCTTGAATGAGCTTTGCGATTATGCAAAATCAGAGGGCGTAGAAGGCGGGGACGGCTGGTTCTCTTTTAACGACAACAAGTTTCTTGGCAAAAAGGAAATCTTTGAGTTCGGGAAACTGTATTGGGACGATACGGCAGACCGGATTTATAGCAAAGGCGAACCGCTGTTTACAGACAAAGAAGTTCAGGAGGACGTTTCGGACTATGATCCATATGTCGTTGGTAAGCCCGGTGTGCTTGAAGCTATCGAGATATACAAGCGCAAAATCATAGAGGCGTATAAAAACTTACTTGTGGACGGCGGAAAGCAATTTCTTCCGGGAGGTTTTTCCATAGAGCGGGATGACATCAAGAGCATAGATAAAATACGCGACTTTATCCACGAAAGACTTAAATGGTGGGAGAGGCTCGGCGCTATCGACCTTGATGAAACGCATGAATCTATAAGCGACTCATGGCAGTACGAACACCAGATTTTCGAGTTGGTCAGGCTGTATAAGTCCATAGACTGGGAAACAAAAACCGTGCTCTTTTACGGGTGGTGACGGGGGACAGAAATGAAAATAACACTTGATATTCCCGACGACGTGATAGCCGCCAGCGTAGCTGTTGTACGTGGAAGGCTTCGGGAAATACTCCTTGACAGTTGCGAAGTTGACAGGAGCAAATTGTACGAAGGTGCGATCATAGCGTTTCCGAGAGAAAGGGATGATACATCTGATGAACGATAGATTTCCGAAAGACTGCTGGGATAAGAAGTGCCAACATTTCCATGTAAGAGACATGAGTATTGACGATTTGCGATGTACGTGCGACCTGCTTTACGGGGGGTGCGATGCTTCCGATGAGGATTTCTCGGTTGCTCGGTGTCCAAGGTCAGACACGGTTGACCAATGCGATTTATGTAGTGAGCCTTGGAATCCGAAGTATTCTCCCGACAGAAAAGAAGTTTCTACCGGTTGCCTCGCGTGTAGCTGCCACGGCTGTGTTCACTTACACGCTTGCAAACTTCAGTGCGGAGGGACAAGAATACATAATGACACTTAAAGATGTTGACGCATTGCGAAAACCAATTTATGCAGAAGATGACAATGCCACTGGCCAAGGTATGTCGTATGCCGAGATGGATGGGTATAACGCTGGTATTGACGAAGTGTGGAACGCTTTACAGAATCTTCCAGTTGCCGACGCAGTTCCAGTGGTTAGATGCAAAGACTGCCAATTTTGGCAAAGACATACACAGGTCAACCGAGACTACGGCAAGTGTGAACGATTCGGAACTGTCACAACAAGGTGTAATGATTTTTGCTCGCTCGGAGCGAAAAAGAGCGAAGAATAGGAGGTAAGAATGTTCGGACTTATCACGAAGAAGAAAATGAAGAAAATTCTCAACTCGCTTGCCAAAGACAATAGTACAACTGAAACTGGATTAAATGGCTTTTATTTTTGCGTCGGCGTTATGTACGCTGCGGATTATATCCGAGACAAACTCGGCCTCGGCTATTTTGGACATGTGGATGACGACTTTGATGAAACATAAGAAGTGCTACGGCAAATGTGACCGCTGCGTATGGAAGAATAACGGCGGATGCTCAGAATGGAGGAGAAGCAATGACTGAGTGCATAGACAAGGAAGATTACTGCAAGAATCGTTGCCATAGCCACAATGAACACTGCGATAAAGAATCCTACCCTATATGTACTGTACCTGCGGCTGATGTCGTGGAAGTGACCCGCTGCAAGGACTGCAAATACAGCAAGAAGCTATTCAGCTATGAAGGTAGCTACAGTTCTTACTGCTTGATATGTAGCAGCAAAGGTTCTGTGGTGTTCCCGAATGATTTTTGCAGCTGCGGAGAAAGGCAAACAAATGGACTTAAATGAATTTCGCAACAAAATGTCCTCGGACGCGACCGAGGAAAATAAAAGGCTCAAGGCGGAGCTGTCGAAGCTGAAAAAGCAGTATTCGGAAAAGGTGGGCTCTCTGGAAGAAGAAAACGCCAACCTCAAGGAGGATTGCCGAGCGTTGAGTAATCGGTGCTGGGTGCTTATGGGAGGGTACTTATGCGCGAACTGTTTCTTCCGTAGCAGTTTCGTGTGCGAGCACGCCCCGACGCTGGAAGAAATGGTGAAGATGGGGGCAGCGCTGCGGCGGGAAATGGAGGGTAAATAATGGACGCAGTTGAATTTTTGAAAGCAAAGAATCAGATGTGCAAGGCTTATTATCGGTGCGATGGCTGCCCACTTAGCAAAAATGCGTCGTGCGCAGTATGGTGTCAGGAAAGCCCGAAAGAGGCGGTTGTCATCGTTGAGAAGTGGCTTGAGGCACACCCACCAAAAACCAGACAGAGCGAATTTTTGAAACAGTGGCCGGAAGCTTTGATGACTGAGGATGGTCTTGTGAATATTTGCCCGTCCCGTTTCGTCGCGGGCTTTAGAGACGAAAAAGGCGAGTGTACACAATACTCCTCCAAAGGCTGCGATAATTGCCGCCGCGAGTTCTGGATGCAGGAAGTGGAGTGATGGATTGTTACGCCAGCAACTGCCCGTTTCGGGTAAATGAGTCAAGTAACCCACACCTGTGTGAATGTGTCGCTTGCCCGAACCGGACAACAGCGACTATCGTGTTCACATCCACTCACACATTGTCAGCCAAGGAATTGCGAGAAATTGGGATAACGCCCGGTAGGAACGCTATCTATGTGGAACCGGCAACTGCGCCAAAGGAGGAATGAAACAACATGATCGACATTGAGAAAAACAAGAAAAAGTTTATCCGCATAGCCACAGAAAATATCTCCTGCAAAAATCTGAATAAGCTACTGCCATGGCTTGATTGTGAGTCAGATTTTTATGAAGCTCCGGCGAGCGCCCGTCATCACCTCGCGGAACCAGGCGGGCTGTGTCTGCACAGTCTGAACGTATACAAAAGGCTGCACAAGCTCCTGCACGACGAGTACGAGGGGGTAACGAACAGCCCATACAACGAGACGTCCATAGCGATCGTCGCTCTTTTCCACGACCTCTGCAAGGCCAATATGTACACCCCGGGTTACCGCAACCAAAAAACATACGACCCTGAAAAGGTTGCGGCTGCGGAGAGTTGGAAAGTGAAACAGGATGGGGGCGGGGCTTTCATCTGGGAAACCGTCCCGACCTATGAGATCAACGAGAAGTTCATTTTCGGCCACGGAGAAAAGAGCGTTTTTATTCTCCAGCAGTTCATGGTTCTGTCAGTAGACGAGGCGACCGCAATCCGCTATCACATGAGCTCATGGCAGGAGGGTGAAGCCAGAGCCGCGGGAGACACATTCCGACGTAATCCGCTGGCATTTTTCCTGCACGTCGCAGACGAGGCAGCGACCTTTATAGATGAGGTGGAAAAGAAATGACGAATGGGGAGAGAATCAGAAAAGCCGAGACTGACGAGCAGATTGCAGCGTTCATGGACGGGCAGATTCCCAACGCTTGCCCGCCCCTCATGATTTGCAGAAATGTGAACAATGATTGCCTTAAATGTTGGTGCCTTTGGTTGGCGCAGGAGGAAGAAAAATGACAGTTGAAGAATTTGCCGCGAAACTGGATGGGCGGCAGTATGGTAATGAGATAACGGAAGATGAAGCAATCCTCGCAGAAAATCTGGATTTCCTCGTCGTGTTCGGCGCATCCGACGACCTCGCAGAGTTGAGGGGCGCAATAGACGGAGAGTGCGACTGTTTCGAGGGCGGTGTGCTCAAGCGTGGAGAAGGACGTTCCCTGCCCATCAAAGCAGTGTGGTGCCCTGAAGGAAGAGACTGCTCATGGGCATACGAGACTGAGCTACCGCACGCAGAGTTCAAAATCATGGAGGAGAGCGAGGTGTACTGTTACGGCATCGTGTGCGCTCTCAACGGGACGCCGAAGATGTATAGGTGTCCGTTCTGCGGCAAGGAGAAGCTGCACATCGGCGTGCATGATGACGAGGGAAATTATCATGGTGAGCTCGGCTGTGCATACGAATCAGACCCGTGGAGCGGTCTGAGCTACGGCATCCACCACGATGGTTGGGGCGAGTGCCTCTTGTGCACAGACGACACAAACGGGGTGGCGGGAGGTATGCTCTTCGATACTTCTTGCGAAGCCTACGACGCAATGGCCGAACTGGTGCGGTTTGCGGAGGTTGACCACTCGACGGATTTGCTTGAAGGAACTTTCCTCGGCGAAGAGTCAGATACAACTACCATGAAGTTCAAGCCGGTATGCGAACACTGCGGGTTCACACTCGCATCGTTGTCGTGTAAGAAGGAATCGGAGGGCATGGTACTCTTGTGGAAATTTGATCCGTTCCGTTGTCCAAGATGCGGGAGACGAATTGCTACCGCCATTCTTCCTGATGTGTTGGCCGGTGAATTAGATTATACCGAATGAAATATCAAGAGGTCATCTCTACGGAGGTGGCCTCTTTTTTATGCTCCAAGTTGGTCGCTATCTCGACCAGACTCGACCGGCAGGCGAAACTCTGCTGAACCTGACCCGACTATTATCCGAGAGCGGGCTGAAAACCGCTCAAAAATCATGTGCCTTAAAACGCACGAGAACGGCCTTAAAAACGCTTTTAATATTCAGGAATGAAACTACACCACCGAGACGCGTAAAGCGTGCCAGAGAGCACGACAGGCGCGAATAACGCAAAACCAGAGCGAATAATTATCTGCATTTCAACCAAATTATAATTGAATATGCCATTGTGTGATATATGCAACAGTTCGAGAGGGAGAACCTTTTGAAATCCTGATTTTGATTTTTAAGTAGGGGAAGGGACGGAAAGTAGGGATGGTTGGAGGGAGGAAGTGAACAAGGATGAAATGGGGACTGCCACCGGAAAACCTTGAAAAATCAAGCCCCCGCGCGGTTTTGTAAGTGGGGGTGGGGTGCTATCTCTGGCCATTATTACACAAATGACCAGAGTTAGACGGCCTCGGCTGCGCTGACGGCGGTTTTCGTGGAGATTTTGAAAACTCGCAAAATCTCGCAAATGCTCCCGAAATCGTGAACAAGCGCGAGTCGGCGACACTCCCCCCGTCTGAAGAACTGTATTAAAATGGTTCGACAGTCAGCGGCGTGTTGTGTTGGGGGCTGCTGTGTCCTTGCTTCTCTTGGCGGTGTTCTCTCTCTCTTCTTTGTGGTATTGCTCTACTCCTTGCGTTGGCTGTGTGTATTCTTTCTGTGTGCGGTTCGCTCTCTTCTTGGCCGCGCTTATTATATATATCTATAGAAAGATATATACACATTATATAC
>ERZ1034763.358-NODE-358-length-22244-cov-4.708459_pt1 | contig 22244 bp, 20 predicted proteins | sample MGYA00520701_ERZ1034763 | MGnify/ENA primary metagenome ERZ1034763 (study PRJEB33766, sample SAMN09781707) | gut metagenome | biome: gut microbiome | host: Homo sapiens | place: Madagascar | study: EMG produced TPA metagenomics assembly of the PRJNA485056 data set...
GTTATAAAAGAGACTGCATACCGCTTCATTTTCTTTTACCTCAGCTTCTTTAAATATCCTGCTTCTTCTGTATCTGTATTCCGAATTATTTTATTCAGATCTTCCATAAAATCTCCGATTGCCGTGGATTTCTGGAAGAAATTATTTGTGGTACAATAGACATTTCCATCCTGTACTGCCTGAAAATCTGCAAACAGTGCATTCTTCTGCTTCAATTCCTCCAGCGTACTGATTTCACCTTCAATTGTACTGTTATATATTAAGATATCGGCATTCTTTGCATCTGCATAGAAATCCTCCATCTGTATATTCATTGTGGAAAGTGCATTTTCTTCTTCGCCCGCCAGTTGTTCCGGCACATAGGTTCCACCGGAAAGAGCAATCATCTGCGCTACATAATCATTTGATTTCCGAACACTGATGGTTCCGTTTGCTGTTACACTGAAAAATGCTACTGTTACATTGCAGCTTTCTTTCTTCATAATCGGCTCTAATTTTTCTAATTCTGTTTCATAGAAAGAATCTGCTTCTTCCTCTTTATCAAATAATACTCCATATAAACGGATCCATTCCAGTCTGCCCAATGGGTGTGATTCATAGCTGGAACGCTCCACAAGTACAGGGATTCCAAGTTCTTCCAACTTTTCTTTTACTTCCGGGTTATGATAAATCATTGTATTTTCAATTGCCAGATTACAGCCTTCATCCAGAATCAGCTCATAGTCCGGAGCACTGTATTTTCCTGCATATAAAATGTCTCCTTCCTCCATGGCTTCCCTGGCTTCTTCTACATACCAGCCATCTTCCTTCGTTCCGGAGAGCCGGATATCTGACATGGCATCAATCTGTCTTACCAAATCCATGACAGAAGTGGATACCAGATATGTTTTATCCAGCGGCTGCTGTAAAACCGTAACATCCTCCGGGATATTCTGCGGCACCACCACGCCCTTCGGAATAAGCAAAAAACGACCGCCATCCACGATCGTAATCATTTTGTACCCGCCATATTCATCGACACTATACTGTGTTGCATAATTTAATTCCATACTCCCAGTCTTGCTGAGAGAACTAAAATCTACGGTATCTGCTTTTTTCTCCTGCTTCTTTGTACCACAGGCACAAAGAGTCAGAAGAAGTATACAGATAACGCTTACTATCATAATTCGTTTTTTCCGCATTTTATTTTACCAGTTTAAAATTCAATGTATATTCAATTTCATGAGGTGTGCTCATTGCAACAGTATCACCCACTACTGCAATGTCACAGTCAAAGCCGGATACCGGAATCGTAAAGGTGGAATTTCCGCCCTTGTTTTCATTCAGATACTTCGTTCCATCTACTAACATGTAATCATAGTTTGGACTGCTCCACACAACGGTTGCAGTAATTTTTCCATCTTTTATCACAACCTTCGACGGGGAATCCACCGTTGCTCTTCCGGTTCCGCCCTCTAAAGTTACTTCTGCCTCATAAGAGCCATCAGCTAATTTTTTTTTTCAGGATTAGAAACAGATACTTTATGGTCGTACCATTTTCCCTTTGTTCCAATTAATGCAAGGTCAAAGTCTTCATCCACTGCAGGAACCGGAACATCAAAGCCGTATACTTCTTCGCTGGTTCCATCACTGTATTCTACTGTATCTGTAGTCGGCTCAAGAAGCTTGGCTCCATCCTTCTGTGCATCTGCTGCTGTTCCAACAAATAAATTTACAATATTCTTAGATGGAAGTGTGATATGTGCTGTCATTTTTCCATCCTTTACCGTAAGTTCTGCCTTGCCTTCTTTTGCTTCATTTACGTGAAACATTGTGCTGTCTGTGTTGAAGTCTACGGTATAAGTTCCATCCTCTAAGGCTGCAGAGGAATTGGAACCACCTGCTGTTGCAAGTGGCTCTGCCTCTAAAGCAGCCTTTGTATGTGCTACATAAATATCCTGGACTGCTTTGATTCTTCCAAGACCTTCAATCTGTGTATCCACACTGTCAAATGCTTTAGATGCTTCAAACTGGCTCTTCCAGGAATCTTCATCATCTCCAGCCATATCGTTGTTTGCATGGTCTCCGGCAACAACCATTAACGGACGAAGAATTACTTTTTTGTATCCTGCTTCTTTTACTTTTTCAATAACAGCTTCACATGCGGTATCTTCCGGTTCACCTTCTACGGTTCCAACGAATGCATTCTTATAATTCAGTTTTTCTAACTGTGTCTGCATCTGGTCATAAGTTACATTTGCTGTATGAGAAGTACCATGTCCCATAAATACAAACGCTGTTCCATCTTCTGCTGCAGCATCCATGCTGTCATATCCTGCAGCCTTAACTGCTTCTGAGGTAATTGCTTCTGCAACAGCAGCCTTGTCTTCGTTGATTACAGTTGCATCGCTTCCAACTTCGCCTAACAGAGGCTCTGCAATACGGACTGTTTCAAATTTATCCTGATACTTCTCAATTGCTTCTACCAGTTCATCATATTCTGCACCATGCATTAAGTGGGTCGGCTGTACCACAAGATTCTTAACGCCATTGTCTACCGCACGCTCTAATGCCTGATCCATGTTATCGATTTTTTCATCATCACGGGCCTGTACATGGTTAATAATAATCTGTGCTGTAAATGCTCTTCTTACAGACCAGTCAGGATTTGCTTCCTGTAATGCTTTTTCAATGCCGCCGATATCTGTTGCGCGGCTGTCATTAAAGGATGTACCAAAGCTTACTACTAAAAGCTCATTCTCTCCAATATCATCCTGATTTAAAGGATCATCCTTTGATGCATCTCCGGTATCTCTTCCAAAGTAATCCGGGTCTGCATTTTCTCCGGATACCAGTTCCTTCTGAGCATCTGTCAGTGCATCCCATGCTTCTTTTGCAGCCTTACACTGTACATCTGTCTCATCAGTTCTTTCCTGCACATAAATTGCATCAATCAATGCTGCTACCTCATCTGCTTTTGCCTGATCATCCTTTTCATCTTCTGTCGAAACAGCTTCTGTTGTTTCAGTTGTCCCTGTTGTTTTCTTATCACCACATCCCGCAAACATGGTTGCTGCCATAGTAAGTGTAAGAACTACAGTCAATGCTTTCTTTTTCATTTTTTTCTCCTTTTCTCATGTTCTGGTTTCACTTACACATGAAAAAACTCCGTTCCATATTGCTATGAACGAAGTAAATGACATACTAACTACAGGAAATACGCTTTACGGATTTCCCTTGTTATCAAACAGTACAGCCAATTACTCGTGACCCGGAATCTCTTCCCGTACCAGATAAACGGCAGGTTTCCTGACTCAAAGATTAACGCTCCGTAATCACCTTCCCAATGTCTGTGCATCAGTGGCGCTTTTAAAAGCCTGACTACGTTACTCCCTTCTTACAGTGACGAGTTCGTACAGGATTTACACCTGTTTCCCTTTTACCCTGCATATGAATGAATTTCATTGCAGGCACCGGTTATCTTTCTATGAAATCGCTACTATACTAACACACTTTTTATTTTTTCACAAGCCATAGTTCACCCAGCCTCAACAAAACCCTCAACAAAATTCACCCTTAAAAGTCCTCTAGCCTTTCAGCCGGTGGGTCAGTACCTTCATAATGGCATCATAATGTTCTGCCTGATGGGGATATGTGCAGTTGGTACAAATCTTAAGTTTTCTGCCATTTGTCTCTTTATATTCCGGTGTTCCCGGACAATGCTCCATTTCATACATCGGGCAGTAGCAGAACATACAATTGATATGCTCAATGCCTCTATGGCAGGGATAATAAGTGCATGCACGATTCTCGAAAAAGCGGCTGCTGTTATGCACCGGCTCGTCTTTGGTCTTTACAATCACGATGGTAAAATATCCGCTGTTTTCCGGTATGTTATCCACACCGGAAAAGACTTTTTCTTCCTCTTTTCCACAATCGGAAACACTATACACTTCTAACGGACGGATGGTGCTTTCCTTTTGCAGCATTTCTTTTAACTGCTTCAGCTTCCTTCCGGACTTCATATAGATTCTGGTGCCGGAAAATTGTCTGGATTCTTCTATCTCATAGGAACCGGGAATAATATGAATCTGCTCTTCCTTTTCTCCCAGTGAAATGCCAAGTCTTGCTGCCACTGCACAAAAAGACGGTACCCCGCTGACCATTTCCGTATGGCCACCATGCTCTTCGATTTTCTGTGAAAGATAAGTATAGGTGGAATAAATTGCCGGATCCCCCAGCGTTAAAAAGGCAACCTTTTCTCCCTTTGCAAGATATGCTTCTATATTTTCGCATATCTTATCATGGGCTTCTTCTAACTTTTTCTCATCTCTGGTCATGGGAAAATTCCATGCCACAAGCTGATGCTTCCGTATGTCCGGCACCAGTTTTTCTACAATCTGAAAAGCATTACACTCTTCTATCGGTTCGGACGGCACTACTATGGTATCGCAGCATTCTATCACCTGAACCGCTTTATGGGTCAAAAGCTCCGATTCTCCCGGTCCTACTCCGATTCCATATAAAATTCCACTCTGTGCTTTTTCTTTCTGCATCTGTCTTCCTCTTATTTTAAATTATCTTTTACTTCTATTTATCATTTACTTCATTTTATCATTTAATTTCATTTATCTTTTTGCTTCAATTTCGATTGTTGATACAATCCTGCCTGCTGATAGAAATACTCCACAAAAGAAGGGTTGGACGGATAATAAAGATGAGGAAATCCCCACCAGTGGTTTTCTCCTTCCCAGACACATTCCCAGCTTCTGTTTCCGGTCGGTTTCTTTGCCACGCAGTCCGTTCCATTTTCCGTACTGTCAAAATAATGGAATTCGTGTCCCCGGATTCCTTCTTTTTCCGGCAGGAAACAGCTCTCTTTCTCGGTAAGCTCCACATAACCAAAACGCACCAGTTTTCCCTTATAATCTGCATCTGCATCAATTACACCTGCCATGGAATATTGTCTGCCTTCCATATCCTTCAGTGATTTATGAAGATAAAGAAATCCCCCACATTCTGCCAGTGACGGAAGTCCGCCCCGGATGGCTTCCCGGATGGCTGTCTTCATGCTGTCATTTTCGGATAATTCCTTTGCAAAAAGTTCCGGATATCCGCCGCCTAACAGTAGTCCGCTGATATGCTCCGGCAATTTCTTATCATGCAGGGGAGAAAACGGCACCAGCTCAAAGCCCATTTTTGAAAGCAGTTTCAGGTTCTCCTGATAATAAAAGCAGAATGCCTCATCTCTTGCAATGGCAAGGCGTAGTTTTTTTTCGTGGGATACTATATCTTTTTCGTGACTATCAGTCCTCTGGGATACTGCATCATTTTCTCCGGCTCCCCCAATTGCTAAAATCCGCTCTATCGATACCGTTTCTTTTAAGCTGGCTGCCCCTCGGCATACCTGTTCTTTTAAATCACGCTTTTCTTCCGGGAGTTTTAAGCCTAAATGACGGCTCTCCAGATGAAGCTCCTTCTGTTCCGTAAAACAGCCCAGCACTTCTATGGATAATTCGGTTTCGATTAACTCTTTTAATGATGCATAGAACATTTTAGTTACCCGGTTTAGTATCACGCCCTTTATGATTCCGGCTTTGTCATAGGATAAAAGTCCCTGTATCAGTGGAAGTATCGTTCTTCCCATGCCATGTGCATCAATTACCAGAATCACCGGCAGAGAAATTGCTTTTGCCAGGTGATAGGTGGAACCTTCTTCTAAAATTCCGCCAAGCCCGTCATAAAGTCCCATGACACCTTCTACCACTGCAAATGCATCTTCCGGTGTCTCTTCCATAAATATCTCTTTTGTCTTTGCTTCGCCGGTAAAATAAGTATCCAGATTTCCGCCCGGCACGCCTAAAATCGTCCGGTGAAACATCGGGTCTATATAATCCGGTCCGCATTTAAATGCGCAGACATTGACTCCTGCTTCTTTTAAGGCTTCGATTAACGCACAGGTAATCAGTGTCTTTCCACTGCCGCTTTTCGGTGCTGCAAGAACTACTCCTTTACGCTTCTGCATCCGCTTCTCCTCCCTGCAAATCAAAGGAACATATCATAACCGGATTTTCCGCCTTTGGCATATAATAAGAACCAAGCTCAAGATAACGGCTGACCTGCATCTGAATCATTTCAAAATTGCATACCGAAAACCGTTCTTTTACCTGTTTGAATTCTGCCACTGTCTCAAGACTTATAGCATTCATTACAACTCTTATTCTTCTCTTTTTTGCTGCCAGTACTTCTAAAATTTCCATCAGATGTCCACCGCTTCCCCCGATGAAAATATGGGTTGGCTCCTCTAATCCATTGAATGCCTCCGGTGCCGTTCCCCGGATAATCTCCATATTTGCTACTTGAAACTTCTCTTTATTCTGTGCCAGAAGTGCTAGTGCCTCTTCTTTCTTTTCAATGGCATAGACTTTGATTCCTTTGGATAAATGGGCTGCTTCCACAGCAATCGAGCCCGTTCCACTTCCAATATCATAAAGCACCGAATCTTTCTGAAGCCGCAGGCTGCAAAGGCTGACCTGACGCACTTCCCCTTTGGTCATTGGAACTTTTCCGCGAATAAAGGCTTCATCCGGGATTCCCGGTGACAAAGTTGCTGGTTCTTCCTGCGTTTCCTGTTCCCTGCACTTTCCCTGCTCTGCACATTCTTCATTCGCTTTCTGTTCTTCCTTCTCTATCATGACAACATACAATCCTTCCTGTTCTGTCTCCTGGCACGCTTCCGGTGTAAGCACCATCAGCTTCTGCTGCGGATAAGATAGCTGGTATCCCACTGTAATTCTGCAATTCTCTTTATCTGAAAAAAGTGCTCCTAATTTCCGGATATCTTCTGCTCCGGATACTAAAAGAAACAGCCGTCCATTTTCATGCAGCCTGCGCAGTACTTCTGCCTGCCAGCCATCCGTGTCTGTTTTGCCATGTATACTGTAAATTCCGGCATTTTCCCAGCTTACGCCACAGGCTGCTGCCATCATCTGAATGGAAGAAATACCCGGAATGCTTTGCAGGGTTCCATGAAGTATGCCCTTTTGCAGTGCTTCCTGCAGACAGATTCTTACCTTGCTCCAGCCACTATAAAAACCAATATCCCCGGAAAAAAGGATGACTACTTTCAGTTTTTCATGCACCGCATACTGTCTGCTCTTTTCCTGAAGCCATGTAAGAATTTTATCCGGCAGATAAAGCGCCTCTTTCTCAAGCTTCGGTGTCACTGCCTCTATCAGGCGTTTCGCACCTAATATAAGGTCCGCTTCTGCCAATGCTTCCTTTAACCGGAGAGTCATCATATCCCCATCCCCCGGTCCGATTCCTGCCAGCGTAATCATAAGCTCCGCCGGTCGAAGGGAAAGGTTTACTCCTGTTAATGTTTCTATTTTCTCACAGACTGTATCAAAGGAAAGTCCGTCTTCTTCTGCTGCCTCCCGACGGATGACAAAAAGCGGAATCTGATTTTTTAAAGCCGCCTCTTTTTTCTCTAAAAAGCCTCCGGTAATGCCGCCCTGCTTTGTAACCATACATTTTATCCCATACTGATGAATCAGCGCATCATTCAATTCTTCGGAAAAAGGTCCCTGCAGTGCCAGAATCTGCTGTGGCAGAATTCCTTCCCTCCGGCAAATTTCAAGACTTTCCAGCCCCGGCAGTACCCGGACATAAAGACGATTTTTTACTTCTTCGGATGCGGTATATACAAAAAGTTCCTTGCTTCCTGTGGTAAGAAGGATGTTTCCCTTGATTTCCTTTAATGCTTCTGCACAGGCTTCATTGCTGTCAAAAAAACGAAGACCCGCTTCTTCCGACGCCTGGATGCACCGCTTCAGCCGTAAGTAAGTAACCTTATGCCCATCCGCTTTCATCCCGGCAACGCAGCTTTTTATGGTTCTGGTCACTTCCACCGCATAAGGATGGGTGGCATCGATTACAAGGTCAAAGGATTCTTTCCTTAGGAATTCTGACATTGCTTCTTTGGAAAGACGTCCTTCCTGAATCTTCACCTTCGGATGCGCCTTCATGACCAGCTTTCCATAATCGGTTGCCACCGATACGGTGTGGGCTATGCCTGCTGCCGCCATCAGCTCCGATAATTTTCTTCCTTCTGTTGTTCCTGAAAAAATGATGATCTTTTTCATTGCTCTATCTTATAGCCTCTTGGTGTAATTAATTTTCCATCCTGAATTCTGGTTCTGGAATTTCCAACAAAAACGGTAGTAAACATATTTACTGTTTTACTCTGTAATTCTTCCAAGGTACAGGTAACTGTGCTTTCTCCGTCTCTCCCGATATTTTCCACATAACCGCACGCACGCTCCGGTTCTATCTCCTGAAGCAGAATCTTGCATGCTCTTTCCAAATAGTCTGCCCGCTTCCGGCTGGACGGATTATAAAGTGCAATAGCAAAATCTCCCCGTGCTGCCATAATCAGCCGCTTTTCAATTAACTCCCATGGTGTCATAAGGTCACTGAGACTGATGACACAGTAGTCATGATTTAATGGTGCTCCAAGAACCGCTGCACCACTGTTGGCTGCGGTAATTCCCGGTATCACTTCCAGTGAAATCGCCGGATATTCTTTTCCAATCTCATACATCAGTGATGCCATTCCATAGACACCGGCATCGCCGCTGCATACCATTGCTACGCTTTTGCCTTTTTCTGCTTCCTCAAAACACATTCTGCAGCGTTTTTCTTCCTGCCGCATCGGCGTGGAAAGGAATTCCTTATTTTGGAAACGTTCTCCTAACAAATCAAGGTATACGGTATATCCGATGATTACGTCCACCTGTTCTAATACTTCAATGGCTCTGCCTGTCATCATCTCTTCATTTCCCGGTCCCATTCCAACAATCCATATTTTATTCTTCATATAAAGTCAGTCTCCAATCTTCTTTTGCTATAGCAAGTGTCATTCCATTTTCGGCTCTTTTCTTAAGCACCAGTCTTCCATTGTCCCGGCAGGCTGCCATGGCTGCCCGCTCGCAGACATTGTCTACGCCCACCTGGCTTTCCACGAATGCCGATGCATCAAATGTCCCGGGCACCCGGCTTAAGGTCTCTGCACCAAAGACAAGAAATGGAATGCCATGTTCTGCCGCAAGTTTTAGAATTGCTTTTTCATCCTTTTTTTTATCTATTGAAGCAATTGCCCGTATCTGTTTCCAGTCTACTCCGGCTTCCTTTAAACAGCTTTCTGCAAATGCCTTAAGCTCCTGTTCTTCTTTATTCCTTCTGCATCCGATTCCAAGAATATATTCTTTGGGGGTTAAGGTCAATAATGCTTCCGGCTTTTTTCCATCCTCCGGTGCGCCGATTGCTACATCCACTTTGGCAGCATATTCCGGGGCGATTGCCATGGAAAGCTTCTTTTTCTCCAGCACCTTTGCAGAAACCTTCTTAATGCCTTCTTTTTTATCAATGGATAGGTCATGCTTTTTTGCAAATACATCTATGGCAAAGGTATTATTAATGTCGGTCGCTGTGGTAATTACCGGAACTGCGCCTAATAACTCTGCCAGTAAAAGTGCTATCTCATTGGCACCTCCCACATGCCCGGATAAAAGAGGAATGACATAATTGCCTGCCTCATCCAGTACCAGCACCGGACTGTCTGTCAGCTTGTCCTTAAGAAATGGGGCAATTGTCCGCACTGCAATTCCGCATGCTCCGATAAAAAGGATTACATTTCTTAGGGAAAACTGCTCCTTTGTCCACGCGTTCAGATTTTCCACCTGTTTTCTGCCATGATAAGTATGAATTTCACAGGGAAGCTGCTGCTCTTTGGAAAGTCTTTTTATCTTTTCGGCAAGCTCTGCTCCCTTTTCGGTAAAGCTGATGATACTCCATCTCAATGACTGCATTTTCTTTCCGCCTTCTTATGATTTTTTTGCTGCCCGGAATTCTGTGGAGAAATCTTCTGCATACAGTCTGGATTTGCTGTATCCACTCTTATTAATGACATCTCCAACGAGAACCAGTGCCGTTTTGGTAATTCCATGTTCTGCTGCTGTCTGTGCCAATGTTTCTACCGTGCAGATATATATTTCTTCCTCCGGCCAGCTTACCTTATATGCCAGTGCCGCAGTGGTATCCTTTGAATAGCCACCCTTTATCAGACGCTCGGATAACTTCTCCAACATTCCGGTGCTTAAATAGATTGCCATGGAACACTGATGGGCTGCAAATGCCTCAATGCTTTCTTTCTCCGGAACTGCAGTCCGACCTTCCATTCTGGTAATGATAAGGGACTGGGAAATATCCGGCAGGGTATATTCCAGATTCATGGCTGCCGCTGCTCCAAAGCAGGCACTTACTCCCGGCGTGGAATCATAGGCTATCTTTCTTGCATCCAGCTCCTGCATCTGCTCCTGCACCGCTCCATATATACTTGGTTCTCCGGTATGCAGCCGTACCACATCTTTTCCTTCCTGCTCTGCCTCCACCATAACTGCAAGGACTTCTTCCAATGTCATCACTGCACTGTTATATACCTGACAGTCTGCTTTGGCATAGTCTAAAAGCTCGGGATTTACCAGTGAACCGGCATAGATAATCACATCTGTTTTCTCCAAAAGATGCATTCCTCTTACGGTAATCAAATCCGGTGCTCCGCACCCTGCTCCAACAAAATGAATCATTCCTTTTCCTCCAACAGTTCTTTTAATAATGCCTCTGCTCCCGGCGTTACACCTAAGAGTCCGATATCATTACTATAAACCATACATTCTATTTCCAGTCCATCTCCGGCACGATGCATTAGATGGTCTTTAATTTTTTCCATGACATATTCCATGGCAGGTTCTAAAAGTCCGGCTTTTTTAATCCGGTCTACGGCATCCTCGGTACCAATGCAGTCTAATATTTCCCGAAGCAGTGTCACTTCTGCGCCCGCCCGGATTGCGGCTGCCGCCAGAAGCTCCATCCGGCAGTCTGCCTCTTTGGAATGGGTGTTCATAATGCCGCCGGATACCTTTATCAGCTTTCCGATATGACCGGTTAAGAGCATTTTGGAAAATCCAAGTTCTTTTACCATATCGATGGTCTGTCCGATAAAGTTGCTGCATTTTACACTGCGCTCCAAATCATAACCATAGGTCCGTTTCATAAATTCCAATCCGTAGTTGCCCGGTGATATGGCAACAATAGAATGACCTTCTGCCCGCTTCTGTTTCAATTCCACTGCTATGGTATCCAGCAATGCCTTATCACTCATAGGCTCCACAATCCCGCTGGTTCCAAGTATCGAGATTCCGCCCTTTATTCCAAGTCTCGGATTAAAGGTCTGCGCTGCAAGATGTTCTCCTTCCGGCACTGAAATTACGACTTTGATTCCGCCCTGAAAATCAAACAGATGGCAGACCTCTGATACTTCTTTTGCAATCATCTGCCGTGGTACCGTATTAATTGCGGCATTTCCTACCGGCTGGTCTAATCCCGGCCGTGTAACTCTGCCGACACCGATGCCGCCATCTATTTCTATCTGATTGTTATTTTCTTCACAAATGCTCACCGTTGCATAAATCCATGCTCCCGTCGTTACATCCGGGTCATCCCCGCCGTCCTTCTGTACCGCACAGGAAACTTCTGTTTCCTGAATTTTAATATGCTCCACCTTTGCATGGTAGGGAATTCCCTTTGGTGTCTCAATGGTAATCTCTGTTTTTCTTCTTCCACTCAGCAGCATATAGACTGCTGCCTTTGCTGCGGCTGCGGCACAGCTTCCGGAGGTAAACCCGTATTGCATCTTTCTTCCCCCTGATTTTACTATCGTCTTAACTGATACAAAATTGCATTGCAGATAGCTGCGGCAATATTGCTTCCGCCCTTTCTGCCCCGGTTAATGATATAAGGTACTTCTGTTTCCATAATCAATTCTTTTGCCGGTACCACATTTACGAAGCCTACCGGAACTCCGATAATAAATGCCGGCTGATAGCGTCCCTCCGTTATCATTTTATGAAGCTCGATTAACGCCGTCGGTGCATTTCCCACTGCAAAGATAACCGGCTTTTCTATCGCTGCGGCTTTCTCCATGCTGATGGTGGCTCTTGTTACCTGCCGCTCTCTGGCAAGCTGTGCCACATCCGGGTCTGCCATAAAGCAATGAGCTTCTCCACCAAAGGAAGCTAATATGCTCTTATTGATTCCGGCAAGTGCCATATTGGTATCCGTTACAATATCGGCGCCCTTAAGAATCAGTTCCTTTGCAATTTCTACTGCATGGTCAGAATAACACATTGTCTCTGCATAATCAAAATCTGCGCTGGTATGTATCACACGCTTGGTAACAGGCTCCTGCTCCTTAGGCAATACAATATGACGCTTTTCTAATTCCTCTGAAATAATCTCAAAGCTGCGTTTTTCGATTTCTCCCGGCAATACAAATTCGATTGGATTCATTTTCCCATCACCTCTCTTAATGCGCTTATCAGCCGCTCATTCTCTGCCTGCCCTCTTACTGCAATCCGGTAATATCCTTTCGACAGACCTCTGTAATTTTCACAATTTCGAATCAAAATCTGTTTCTTTAAAAGTAACTCATATAACGGTAACTCTGTGTAAAATAAAATATAATCTGCCCGGGACGGATACACCCGGAAGCCTAAGGATGCCAGCTCTTTTATCAGAATACTCCGCTGCTCTTTGATGAGTTTCCTGCTTTCCCCGATAAATTCCGTTTCTTTTGCTGCGGCACATCCTGCCATCTGAGCAAATACCGATAAGTTCCATTCCGGAAGCTGTCTTGCAATCTTCTGACAGACTTCCCTGTTCCGGCAGATAAGATACCCCAGCCGGACTCCCGGTATGGCAAAGGTCTTGGTAAATGCTCTCACCTGAATCAGATTCCCACATTTCATGCCAGCTTCCATTTCTTCATAAAACCCTGCTTCTTCACAAAACGGCAGGAAGCATTCATCTACCACCACTATTATATCAAGCTCCTGACACCGCTTTAAAATCCCTTTTAAAATCTCCGGTGGAATTAACTGTCCGGTGGGATTATTGGGATTGGCAAGATAAATAAGCTCCGTTTCTTTATCTAATGCCTCGATAAAGTCCTCTCCCAGCACAAAATTATCCTGTTCCCGCAATGGAAAATAGCTTACCTCACAGTCTTCCACTCCGGCTGCCCACTCATAGCCATAAAAAGAAGGAACCGGAATCAGTATTTTCTTTGGTTTTAATGCATGAAGAATTGCAGGAAAAAGTTCAGAAGCTCCATTTCCGCACAATATCTCATCTGCCGATACCTTATCCATCTTAGCAATGGCAGCCTTCAGCTTCTCCTGCCTGATATCCGGATACCGGCTGCATAAAGGCACCGCTTCCCTAAGGGCTGCCTCTACGGATGCCGGCATCCCCAGCGGATTGATATTTACAGAATAATCTAACGATATGCAATTGCGGTAGATGTCTCCTCCGTGTACCATATTCCTGTTCCTTTCCTGAATTTTCATCCTTTCAATCATATAAAGAATAACAATCCCATCACCAAAAGGCAAATGCATTCACATAAAAATGCAGTCGCATACAAAAGCCTGTTTGCTCTTCTGATATCCTCATATTCCACCGGACGCAGTGCATCTCCGATAAACGGCTTTTTCACCAGTTTGCCAAAATACCAGGCATCTCCTGCCAGCTGTATGGAAAGTGCTCCTGCACAGACTGCCTCTGTCTGGGCAGAATTCGGGCTGGCATGATGATACCGGTCCCTTTTATAAATGTAATATGCATGCTTCCCGTCATATTCCTTTCCAAGGAAATACGTCCCTGCAATCATCAGATATGCACTGATACGGGATGGGATATAATTGCAGATATCATCGAATTTTGCAGCAGCTCTGCCAAAATGAAGATAACGTTCATTCTTATATCCTACCATGGAATCCATTGTATTGACTGCCTTATAAAAAAATCCCAGAACCGGTCCGCCAAGTGCGGTATATAGCATCGGTGCAATGACTCCATCCGAAGTATTTTCCGCCACCGTTTCAATGGCAGCCTTTGCCACTCCGGTTTCATCCAGCCGCCCGGTATCTCTGCCTACAATCATGGAAACTGCATGTCTTGCTGCTAAAAGGTCATTCTCCTTTAAACACTTGTATACCTTCATGCTTTCTACTTTCAGGCATTTTGTAGCAAGAATCTGATAAGTCATTATCATTTCCAAAATAACACCTGCCACCGGATGAATCCGGTACGCAAGAATCAGAAGAAGTGCCGTCACCATAAGAACTGTCAGCAAAACAAGCGCAACCATTCCACATCCTGCTCTTACAAGGTGTTTCTCGCTGCACTCCTTTTTATTTATCTTTTTTTCCAAAGTCCCTATAAAATTTCCAATCAACCGGATAGGATGTGGCAGCCAGTATGGATCTCCCAAAAGAAGGTCCAGGCAAAATCCCAGTCCGAACGCAATCATGTGATAAATCATATTGAAATCTCCTCAAGGGAATCTAATTTCCATTCTTCCCCGCAAAGTCTGAGCTTACAGCAGTAGCCGCCTCCGTTTTTCACCTGATAATCAAAATAATTTCCGCCTGCAAGAATGTGAAGCAGTGCCATAATTGTGCCGCCGTGTACAACCGCAGTTATATTCCGGGGCTGACTTTCTGTCATCTGATTTTCTGCTACTTCTCTGGCAATCTTTTCCTCTATGATTTTTGTTGCGTTAAGAAGCCCTCTATGGCAACGTTTTATATATTCCTGCTGGCTCTCGCCTTCCGGAAAAGGCAGTGTGCCATTGCTGTCAATCCATTTCTGGTAATAGGAATCATTTTTCAAATCTTCGTAATTCTTTCCCTCATATGCCCCAAAATTCATCTCCCGCCATTCTTCTATCGGATAAGCTTTCCTTCCCGGGAAAAGAATACCGGCACTCTCCTGACAGCGCAGCATCGGACTGATGAAAAGCAGCCATGGTTTTTTTAAAATGTCTTTTTCTGCAAGAATCTCTAACTGCTTTCTGCCTTCCCCGGATAAAGCTTCTTCTGTTACGCCCAAATACCTGTGTTCCCGATTTGACGGGGTCTTTCCATGACGGATAAGCGTTAAATTTATTTTAATCTCTGGCTGATTCCACATACAATGCGTTCTACCCTTTCTGCCTTCTCGGCAATCCGGATCTGTAGTCTTCCGGTCTGCTCCCTGTAATCCCGTTCCAGAGCATCCATCGGTACAATTCCGTTTCCAATCTCATCACAGATGAAAATAAGTCCCGGATATGCTTCCAGCAATTGTTCCGATAACTGTTTCACATCTACCTGCTGCTCAAGACATTTCCGGACCCACCGGTGCAAATGGTCGATGACCGGATTCTCAAATTCCTGCAGTTCTTTTATCATTCCATCCCAGTCTGCAGGAAGGTTTTCGCCCTCTATCACCTGACCTTTGCATTCCGGGTGAAGCTTTAACACATATTCCTTTTTTCCCTGATAACATCCGCCTAAAAATAATTCCATGGTCTTTCCTTTCTGGCCTGCTATAGCACAAAGAATGTGCCTTGGCTCATTCTCTCGCCTGCGTCGGTCGCTTGCGGCATCTACCTTATACGCCGCAGTGCGCATACTCGCGGAGCGTTTTTTACTTTACAGGAAAGCAATTTTCTGTAAAGAGAAGAACAATTGCCACTGCAACTGCCATGGCATTTTCGCATAATGACACAAAATATCCTGCGGTATCACCATTGATTCCGCCAAATTCCTTCCGGCTTTTCCAGCCATAATATCCATAACAGAGCAATGCCACAACTACTGCCGCAAGCCCCGCCCACAGGTTTACATAAATCATACATCCACTGTAGACAACTGCCTCTATGATGAGGACCGCCAGCACTCTTTTTTTCTGGGCGCTGTCTGCAAAATACGCAAGCATACCATCTTTTTTTGCTGCTTTCAGGCTTACCACACCAATTCCGCTTAAGCTTCGTGATAATGCAAATCCGATTCCCACTACAAGAATCGCAGACAGTTCCGTAAGCTCTGCATATGCTGCTCCATAAATAAGATAATATAAAACCAGCATCAATACGGAAAATGCGCCAATATGAGGGTCCTTTAAAATTGCCAGCTTCTTCTCCTTATCCTGATAGGAATGAAACGCATCCATGGTATCCATAAATCCATCCATATGAAAGCCGCCGGTAACAAGCAACGGAATCGCTACCGCTATCAGCGTTTTGCACAGATGACTTATCCCGACTGCATTTCCAAGAAAGAACCAGCCGGCTTCCAATGCACCAATGATAAGACCAATCAGTGGGAAGAAACAGAGATGATACTGCATATCTTCTTCCTTCCAGTCAAACTGTGGCACCGGTATTTTTGAATATATGGAAAATGCAATGACGAATCCTTTTAAAATTTTCATGTATTCCTCTTCTTTCTTAAATTCCATCCTTTTTTATGAAAATCGGAATTCCTGCTACTACTTCAATAACCTGCTCTGCCTGCTCGGCAATCTGCCGGTTTACGTCTCCTAACAACCGGATATAAGCCATTGTGGATGCATCATAACGGATTCCGTCTTCAAATATCTGATTCGTGACAATAATCAGTATATCACAGGAATCCTGCAATGCTGTTACTCCACTTATAATTTCATGGGAAAGCTGCTTTATTTTCGTTTCATCCATCACAGCAGACAAATTTTCTTCTGAAAACATTTCGTTGGCAACAAGGTTCGACATGCATTCCAATAAGACTGTTTTTTCGACCCCTGTCGTTGCTTTCTCAGTTGTCACTTTTCCGGCTGAAGCTATTTCTGCTGGCACACTCTCTGCCGCCACTTTTTTTGCCGCTTCCTCAAGTCTTCTCGGCTGCTCTATCGTAAGGAAGCCTTTTCCTGCCCGCATTTTCTGGTGACGCTCTACTTTTTTCTTTCCTTCCTCATCATACACCTGCATAGTGGCAACATAATAAAGGCTGCCGTTGCCTGCGGCTTTCACTGCCATTTGTTCTGCATATGCAGATTTTCCGCTGCCGCTTCCGCCGATTACCAATGCAATCACTCTTCATACCTCTTGTACTGTTCTATCTCAAAATTTGCAAAGGATGCTCCTTTTAAATACACGCCCAACGCCACATCCAGTAAAGACAACATCATCACTGCACCGGTTCCCTCACCCAGTGCCATATCCGCATCCAGTACCGGGTCTAAATGCAGCTTTTTCATAATCGCTGTCTCCGCCAGTTCCCGGCTCTTATGGGATGGTATCATATAATTTACGGTGCCCTTGCAAAGTGTCTCTGCCAAAAGTGCTGCAACGGCACTGATGACGCCATCGATGACAACCGGTATCTGCTCGATTGCTGCTCCGATAAATACACCTGTCAATCCGGCTATGTCCAGTCCACCTACCGTCTTTAATATGGTAAATGCATCCGCATCACGAAGGGAATATTTTTCTATGGTTTCTTCAATTACCCTGCATTTTCTTTTTAATGCTTCATCGGTTAATCCGGCTCCCTTGCCGGTCACCTGCTCTACCTCTAAATCCAAAAGTGCTGCTGCAACGGCTGTGCTGGTGGTTGTATTTCCAATACCCATCTCGCCTGTGGCAAGTATCTCATAACCGTCTCTATGGCATTGCTGCACCAGTTGTATTCCGGTTTCTATTGCCTTTAAGACTTCTTCTTCGGTCATCGCAGGTTCCCTGGCGAAGTTTTTCGTTCCTTTTGCAACTTTTCGTGGCAATACTCCGGGAATCACTTCGTCTGTATCAATTCCAATGTCCACCGGAATTACATCCACGCCTGCCACTGCTGCCATCTTTCCTACAGAAGAATTATTTACTCCCATGGCCTTTGCCACTGCAAGCGTTACTTCTTTTCCACTCTGGCTGACCTGCTCTTCCACCACGCCATTGTCTGCACACATAACAAGAACCGCTTTTTTCTGAATGGATATTTTGGTCGTCTTCTCTATGGCACCAATCTGTGCAATCAGATGTTCAAACTTTCCAAGTCCATCCAATGGTTTGGCGATTCCATCCAGCTTCTCTTTTACCTTTCGATACCAACTGTCCTCCAAAGGCAAAATCTTTATGCTATCCAATTCTGCTTTTGTCATATTCTGCCTCCTGCAGCATTCCATAAACCGCTTCCATATCAAGATATTTCCGCAGTGTGTCCGCCAGCAAATCGTACTGGCTCTCCTTATACTGCTGATAATTCATGCCCTGATTATCTTCATAATGCACTCCCTTTTTCTCCGCTAATGCCTGGATAAAAGTGGATGCGATATCTCCTTCATCAAAAATGCCATGGACATATGTTCCGTAGACATTTTCCTTCTGCACAACGACTGCATCCTGTGTACTGGATTTCTCCTGTGCATGCACATGAGCTTGGGCTTGAGCCTGTGTCTGCTCTGGTGCCTGTATCCGCTCAGGCTCCTGCGTTCCATTGGTATGTCCCATATGAATCTCGTAGCCCTTGTATTCTTTGCCGGAAAGAGCGGCTAACGTGCCGGTGAGAAAGTCTATGGTTCCCGTTACCTGACGGCGTACCTTTTCCCGGCTCATCACCGTCTTAAGCGGCAACAGCTCCATGCCCCGTAAGCTGCCGCCTTCCTCTACTGAATAAGGGTCTTCGAGGCTTTCTCCTAACATCTGGTAACCGCCGCAGATTCCAATGACCGGAGTGTCCACTGACAGTTTCTTTATCATGGCTTCCATGCCATTTTCGCGCATCCATTTCAGGTCACCCATTGTATTTTTACTGCCCGGAAGAATAATGGCATCCGGATGATGGATTTCCTGCACCGAAGTCACATAGCGCACCGATACTCCCTCCATATGCTCGAACACATCAAAATCCGTAAAATTCGATATTCTCGGATACCGGACAACCGCCAGATCTATTAATGCCTCTTTCCGGTGCTTGAATTTTCCGGTCAGGCTGTCTTCATCCTCAAGTTGAACCTTCATATAAGGTATCACTCCGCAGACCAGAATACCGCCTTTTTCCTCTAACATCTGAATGCCCGGCTCCAATATGGATACGTCTCCGCGGAATTTGTTGATGATTAAACCTTTTACACGGGATTTTTCCTGCTCTTCCAAAAGCATCAGCGTTCCTAAAAGCTGTGCAAACACACCGCCCCGGTCAATATCTCCTGCCAGAAGAACCGGTGCATTTACCATCTCCGCCATGCCCATATTTACAATGTCATTTTCCTTGAGATTAATTTCTGCCGGACTTCCGGCTCCTTCTATTACAATGATATCTGCCTGCTCTTCCAGCTTGTGAAATGCCTTTAAAATATCCGGGATAAGCTTTTTCTTATAATTAAAATATTCCCGCGCCGGCATATTGCCAATGACTGTGCCATTGACAATGACCTGGGAGCCAATATCATTGGTGGGCTTTAAAAGAATCGGATTCATACAGACCTGCGGCTCGATTCCTGCTGCCTCTGCCTGCATAACCTGTGCCCGTCCCATTTCAAGTCCTTCTGTTGTAATATAGGAATTCAATGCCATATTCTGCGACTTAAAAGGTGCCACGCGGTATCCGTCCTGATGAAAGATACGGCATAAGCCTGCTGTAATCAGGCTTTTTCCGGCATTAGACATTGTTCCCTGTATCATAATCACTTTTGCCATGTGATAAGTTCCTCGATTTCTTTTGTTTTCTATTCTATCTCGCGTCCAGTCCCTGAAGCAGTACCACATAACACGCGAAGTCTCCGATTCGTTTTCGCTCTTCTCCTAACCAATCATCCCAGTCATTGCCCAGCTTATGCTCATACATATAAACGGACAGTTTGTTTTTCGCACTGATCACAAGATTATGACAACGGGTGCGCTCCGCATCTGCCTGTCCTTTCTCTGCCAGCGATTTCTGGTTCCATCCGTTTCTGATTCGCACATAGTCTACTGCACATTTCAAAAAACGGTCTATGAGTTCCCTGCAGGCTGCATCCGCTTCCCCCTGCTCTGCAATCTGGTTCCAGATCTGCATGGCTTCTTCAAAGGGCAGTGACGTCTCCTGTTTTAAGTACTCTTTGTATGTTGTATACATTGGATATCCTCCGTATATTTTATCTTAACAGATATATTGTATAACATTCCTTGTTTTTAGAAAAGATACTTTCCCTTTTGATTTAGTCAAAAATAAGACAGTCTCAATTGAGGCGACTGTACCGGCCCCCAAAAGTGGCTGTCTTTTTTTATTTCTGGATTCCATCATCAACACAATTTCTATTATGTTCCTTTTCTCTCTTTTCTTCTGCTGAAAATAAAACATCGGATTGTCTACACGCTGTGTCGACAATTTCAAGAAAAAACTTATAAAACTTCAGACAAGATATACATTACTTCTTGAATTTATATTTTCCTTTTCCGTGACCGGATACTGGCTCAATAATCTCTGCCTGCACTAAATTGGAAAGAAGTTTTGAAGCACCTGAACATTTCAGCCCAAGAAGTTCCATAACTGCACTTCTTCCAAACACCTCATCAAAGCCAAACTTCTCAAAAAGTCTATGGATATGAATTGTCGTTTTTACCGAGAAATCACTACTTTTTTCGGAAAGTACACTTTCAATATCCACTTTTACATCCTCAATGTCCACTTTTTCTTCATTCAAAGATTCACTTATATGAAGATTTCGATTATGAAGTTCATTTTTCTCGTTCAAAAGCAAATTTCTGAGAAATGCTTCCAAATACTCTGTTGTTTCGCTAATACCTTTTTGCAGGTTCGTATAGTTTGCACGGACAAGTGCATTTCTGAAATACCACGCATTTTCTGCAAAAATATCATTGGTTGCAGAGAACCCAAGCGTCCTTAGATATTTGATGAAAAACACTGCCGTTGTTCTCGTATTGCCTTCTCCGAAGATATGGATTTGCCATAACCTTGAAACAAATACCGCAAGATGATGAATAATCTCGTCCATTGAAAGCCCTTTATAACTAAAATCCTTCTCCTTCGAAAAATCATATTCAAGTGTAGCTCTCAGTTCTGAAGCACTACCGTACATAACGGTTGCTCCATCAAACACCCATTCTTTCTTTGTGATGTTGTAATCTCTAATCTTTCCGGCATGTTTATAAATACCTTGAAAGAGTTTACGGTGGATAGAGATATACTCGTTTGGTGAAAATGAAAACGCTGTTTCCGAAAGAATTTCTGCGATTCGGGACGAAACCTTATCTGCTTCTTCGGTACGCTCATCATCGGACAAATGCACTGGTCTTTCTTCATAATAGCTGTCAATAAGACTCTGTGCTTCTTTCATCGTGATTTTACCTTCAATGTTCTGAATGGCGGTATCAATCAGATATTTAGATGGTTTGAGTCCGTCCACTGCCTGAAGTCCAATTGCCGTACTCCAAGCATATCCTTTATGAGCTTTATCCGGTTCAGACTCCATCAAATATTCCTTAAACGGGTCTTTTTCCATATCCACTACCTCGCTTCATAGTTATTCTAGTCAAAGTTCTTTATTCAGAAAACAAATTGATTTTAGAAAACATTTTATGCAATCTGTACTCATCAAATATCTTATACTCTTCCTTCATTGCACTTACTTTCTCAACATTATATATCTGAAGATTAGCTTTTTCAAGATTTTACAAAGCTTTGGAGATCTTGTGTGGGATATCCTATTTTCTGCTTTGGAATGTCATGAAATATAATGGGACAGGAACTCAAATAATTTCTGATTCGTTTCTTCATTCAGTTCTTCAGCCTGCAGATATTCAGGCAGTGAAATTCCCTGCTGGCATTCTCCACAGATATCAATGCCAAGTATATTTCCGTTTTCCAGAAAATGTGAGAGCAATCGCTCCAGCATCGGAAGTGACATGTTCCCCTGACTCCAGTTAGCCTCCGTATATTGTTTATCCAGGATGTCTTTGTCTATGGATATATAAACCGGCAGATTCTTTTTTATTTTGGAAATCTTATTTTTGTCTTCTCCGGTACGAATCTCTTCTGCAGAAAAAGTAAGGAGTTTTTCTGCTATTTCCTTACGATTCATCAAGCCATCGTTTTCCCGGTAAAGCTGCTCTATATCCTTTTCCTGCGGTCCGATTAATACCAGTTGCTGCAACCATGGGTTCGTCTCTAATACCTTTCCCGCCCAGTCTCCGCAGCTTGTCATGTGCTCAATCATTGGCTTTTGCATGTCCGTATGATGGTCAAACACAACAAACTGGAATTCCTTTTGAATCTGGCTTGTCATAATTTCTGTCACATAATGATAATTTCCGGAATCCAGAAAATGGATTCCATGAATTCCATATG
>ERZ1034763.360-NODE-360-length-22172-cov-4.697925_pt1 | contig 22172 bp, 26 predicted proteins | sample MGYA00520701_ERZ1034763 | MGnify/ENA primary metagenome ERZ1034763 (study PRJEB33766, sample SAMN09781707) | gut metagenome | biome: gut microbiome | host: Homo sapiens | place: Madagascar | study: EMG produced TPA metagenomics assembly of the PRJNA485056 data set...
CGGCCACGCTGCTGGCGTCCGGCTGGACGGGCAGCGAAGCGCCCTTTGTGTACACGCTGGCCATCGCCGGTGTGACGGCCACCAGCTACCAGGAGCTGCTGCCGGCGGTGAACATCACGGCGGAGCAGCTGAAGGCATTGCAGGCGGCCAACATCACGGACGGCGGACAGGCGGCGGGCAGCATGACGCTGAAGGCCTACGGCAAGGTGCCCACCTTGGACATCCCCATCCGTGTGATCAAAGAGGGAGAGTAAAGAAATGCCTACTATCATTCGATTTGGCGGCGGCGCCGGGGACGGCGCGCAGAAGCTGGTGGTGAACGTGGACAGCGGCGCCGTGGTGACGGCCCGGAAGGGCAGCGTGGCGGTGAGCGCCGTCAGCGAGAACGGCCAGGCGGTGCTGGAGCTGGACGAGGCGGGCACCTACACGGTGAGCGCCAGCAAGGATGGCACCACCACACCGGACGTGAAGACGGCCACGGTGCCGCAGGAGCTTACCCTCAGCTTCGTGGCGGCGGAGCTGAACACCAACAGCTGGGAGATGATCAAGGCGGTATCGGATGCCGGGCAGGGGGCCAACTACTGGTCCGTGGGCGACACGAAGGACGTGACGCTCACCGGCAACTGGCAGGACCTCATCATGTCCAATGTGACCGTCAAGGCGTTCATCATCGGCTTTGACCACAACAGCGCCGTGGAGGGCGAGCACCGCATCCACTTCCTTATGGGCAAAATCGGAACCAAGATGGTGGCCTTCTGCGACAACCTGTACGACCACCAGACCAGCGGCGCGTACTTCACCATGAACACCACGAACACAAACTCCGGCGGCTGGGAGGCCTCCCGAATGCGGAAGACGGTGCTGGGTAATAGCAACACACCGGACAACCCTCTGCAGGGCAGTCTCATGGCGGTGCTGCCGGAGGAGCTGCGGGCGGTGATGAAGCCGGTGACGAAGTGGACGCAGAACAGCGCGATAGCAGCGACTGCCACCACGGACTACGCGTTCCTCATGGCGGAGTTTGAAATATTCGGCAAGCGGACGTATGCCTACACCACCGAGCAAGATAAGCAGGCGCAGTACAACTACTTCAAGGCAGGCAACCCCAGGGTGTTCTACAAGCACTCGGCGACCACCACGGCGGTCTCTGCCTGGCTGCGCTCGCCGTATGCCAGCAACAGCGGCATTTTCTGCCGTGTGACCACGTCGGGCGCCGCGAACAACGGCTATGCCAGCAATTCGCTTGGCGTCGCCCCCGGCTTTTGCGCGTGATTGGGCGAAGCCCGGCATCGGAAAGACTATCCCCCGGCGGAAGCCGGGGGGACGAAAGGAGAAGGATCCGAAATGAGCGTACCGGCCTATAAGAGGCAGAAGCCGGATCCGAACAACCCGCGGGATCCGGAGTTCGTGCTGCTGAGCAAGAAGCTGTATGTAGAGGTCATCGACCTGCTCTCGTGCATGAGCGCACGGTACGGCCGGCTGATCGCCGTACCGACGGCGGAGCTGGCCGGGGAGGTGCAGGACTACGCCGTGAAGGCCAACGACGTGTTCCCCAGCGACGGGCAGAAGCTGGCGCTGCGGCGGGAGTACCTGCTGCGCTGCCACGCTGCGGCCAAGGCGCTGGGCGAGCGGATGGACAAGGTACATGAGGTGCTGCGGTCCAACCCGGAGGGCGCCTTCCGCAACGGCAAGGGTGTGACGCTGGGCGCGGAGGCGGCGCTGAAGAAGCTGCACCGGATGGAAACGGACGTAGGCGCCGACTGCGTGGCGCTGCGTAAGAAGCTGGAGGCGGTGGCCGACAGCGACAAGCGCCGGTATCTGGCGCAGGAAAAGAAAAGGAAGTCATAAGAGTATGGGTGTGTCTCTGAATAAGTGCCCGACTGCGTTGGCGGCGGGAGGCGGTCAATGCCTGGCTGCGCTCGCCGAATGCCAGCAACAGCAACAATTTCTGCAATGTGAACACGTCGGGCGCCGCGAACAACAACAATGCCAGCAATTCGCTTGGCGTCGCCCCCGGATTTCGTGCCCCCTCTACGCTTGGAGGGTGAGCAGGTCGAACAGCAACAGGACCTTGCGCGAAAGGAGAGGCACTTCCCGCGATGGCACGAGCCATCCGAAACCGTCTTCCGCACCGCTGCACGGACGCTTGCCGGAACGCCAAGGAACGGCGTTCCGACACACCCGCCGGGACTATGGCGGGCGCTTGCATGGCGGAGAATGTGCCTACCTCCGTTTCATGTGCCGCGGGAGAGCAGAGAACACGCCGGGCGGCACGGCCCGACGCTGCCGGGAGACTACCACATGACAAGCGCGGAGCGCCAGGAGGGGCGCTATCAACGACGGAAGGCACGGCGGCAGGAGCACAGGCAGCGACGCATGGCGGCGCTGGGCACGATAGAGGACATCGCCCGGTTCGACCGGATGTACCAATGCGGAAAGGACTGCTGCCGGGGCGTGCGGTGGAAAACCAGCATACAGGCCTTTGAGGCGGAGCTGTTTATGCGGACGGCGTGGAGCTGCCGCCTGGTGGAAGGCGGCGCATGGCACCCGCAGCGGAGGCCGGTACACTTCACCGTGATGGAACGAGGCAAGGTCCGGCCCATCGACGCGCCCCATGTGGACGACAGGCAGGTGCAGAAGGTACACAGCCGGTTTGTCCTCGCGCCGTGCTACGGCCCCGCCATGATCTACGACAACGGGGCCAGCCAACAGGGCAAGGGCCTGGAGTTCGCCTACCGGCGGCTGAAAAGGGCGCTGATGCGGCACTACCGCCGCTATGGCCGGGAGGGCAGCGTGATCCTGTGCGACCTCAAGGAGTTCTTTCCCTCGGCGCCGCGCCGGGCACTGCTGGACCGCCACCGGCGGTATATGCCGGAGGGGCCCATCCGGGCACTGGCGGACGAGATGGTGCTGACGGCACCGGAGACAGAGCCGGGCCGGGGTATGCCGCTGGGCATGGAGCAGAGCCAGCAGGAGATGGTGGCCCTGCCATCGGCAGTGGATAACTGGCTGCGGTGCCAGATGCACCTGGAGGCACAGCACTACATGGACGACTATGTGATCCTGGTGCCGCCGGGCGTGGACACGGCGGCGGTGCTGGAGGCGTTCATCGGACGGTGCGAGGCGCTGGGGCTGCGGGTAAACCGCAGAAAATGCCGCTGCGCACCGCTGCGGCGGCCCTTCCGCTATTGCAAGACGAAGTTCCGGCTGACGGAAACGGGCCGGGTGGTGACGCACCGCACCGGGGACGCACAGAGGCGCTGCCGGCGGAAAATACGCCTGCTGGCCGCCAGGGGCGACTGGGAGGGCGTAAGGGCGCAGATCGTGAGCGCCAAGGGCTACTACAAGAGACACAACGACAACGGACGCTTGACAGCGCTGCGGGCGCTGCACAGCGCACTGCGAAAGGAGAGGGCGGCATGAGGTATGTATGCCACAAGCGGGCGAGGTTCGAGGGCATATCCGGCAGGGTGAACATCCCCTACGGCGCCGCGCTGGAGAGGCGGGGCGACTTCCTGTACTACCAGGGACGGCAGCTCTGCGCGGCCGGAAGCCAGCGGGCACATGAGCATTTCAAGCGTGATGACGACGGGCAAGGTCTGCGGCGCGGGGCGCTGACGGAGGCCATCTGCAAAACGCTGGAACGCCGGGACGCCGGGCACCAGGACCGATGGGACCGGGTGTGGGCGGACAAGCTGTGCAACCGGTACCGGCACCCGGACCACGAGGACCACTTCCTATGGGGCAACGCCTTCTTTGAGGCACCCATCGCAGATCTGAACTACATCGCCGCGCTGGTGGGCGCGGGAAAGGAGCGTTAGACCATGTATGTATTCAAGAGGGACGGCCAGGAGGTGGCCGCGCAGGAATGGCCGGTATGGGTACAGCTGCAGGAAAACGGCTGCTACGGCCTCTGTAATGCCGCTGACGCGCAGGGCGTCGTGCTGGGCGGGACGGTATACTCCCTGAGCAACCGGACGCCCATGGAGGGCACGGAGGAGGTCGCGGCGGAGGTCGTGGAGAGCGTGCCGTACCTGCGGGAGAAGATGGACACGCTGGAGAGCCGGCTGGCCGTGCAGACGTCGGCCACGGAAGTGGTTTTTGTGACGCTGGCGGAGGCGGGGACCATCGACCAGGACACGGCGGGCAAGCACCGAATGATGTTTGCCGCGTGGACCGCAGGCGTGGCCTATACGGTGGGCCAGCTCCGCAACTACGGCGAGAAGCTGTACCGCTGCGTGCGGGCCCACACGTCCCAGACCGGCTGGGAACCGGACAAGGCGGCGTCCCTGTGGGCGGCGGCAGCGGATCCGGCGGAAACGTGGCCGGCGTGGAGCCAGCCCACCGGCGCGCACGATGCCTACGGCGCCGGGGACAGGGTGAGCCACAACGGCAAGCACTGGACCAGCGACGCGGACGGCAACGTGTGGGAGCCGGGCGTGTACGGCTGGACGGAGAATGCCGATGGGTGAGCTGGAGGTCATTGAGGCGCTGTGCTGCCTGGTGGAACGCGCCGTGGCCGTGATACGAGATGAACAGACGAAGGAAGCGCTGCTGCGGGAGCTGGACGCTGCCACAGGGGCGGAGTACATGACGGAAGCGCCCTGACCGGGCGCGGAAAGGAGCAAGACATGAAAGAGACTATGAACCCCATTTCTGCGGTGGCGGCCGCCGCGCTGGGCGTGCTGAGCGCCTACATGGTGCAGCTTGTCATCCCCCTTATCGTGCTGGTGATCGCCATGGTGGTGGACTACGGCACGGGGATGGCCAAGGCGTGGTCCGCCGGTGAGCTGTGCAGCCGGACGGGCATCAAGGGCATCCTCAAGAAGGTGGGCTATCTTGTGATCGTGCTGGTGGCGATGGGCGCGGACTATCTGCTGCGCTACGGCATGGAGCAGGTGGGCATCCACATCAACGTGGATTTCCTCATCGCAGCTATTGTGATCGCGTGGCTGATCATTAACGAATTGATCTCCATTCTGGAAAACGTGGCGGCTGTCGGTGCGCCGGTGCCGAAGTTCCTGGTGACGCTCATTAAAAAGCTGAAAAACGTCACGGAGAGCCACGCGGAGACTGTGGCGGCGGACACGGAGGGCGCGAACGATGAAAATTAACGAGGTGGACTACAAGTGGAACGGCTCGCTGACGAAGCGGGCCTCCACCACGCGGATCATCCTGCACCACGCGGCGGCTAAGACCTGCACGGCGCAGCAGATCCACAGCTGGCACCTGGCCAACGGCTGGGTGGGCATCGGGTACCACTTCTTTGTCCGCAAGGACGGCTCCGTCTACCGGGGCCGTCCGGAGGACACGGTGGGCGCACACGCCGGCAACAACAACTACGACAGCATCGGCGTGTGCTTCGAGGGCAACTACATGACGGAGGCCACCATGCCGGAGGCCCAGCGGGCCGCGGGTGCGGAGCTGGTGGCCTATCTGAAGCAGAAGTACGGCATCACGAAGGTGCAGAAGCACCGGGACGTGAACGCCACCGGGTGCCCCGGCGACAACTTCCCCTTCGAGGCCATCGCCTACGGTACGCCGGTGGAGCCGGAGAAGCCGGAGGAGCCCTGCGTGAATATCACGCTGGCGCTGTATATGCTGGCCAAGGGCAGCAAGAGCCAGCAGGTGAAGCTGCTGCAGCGGACGCTGATCGGCTGGGGCTACAGCGTGGGCGTATACGGCGCGGACGGTGATTTCGGCGCGGCCACGGAGAAGGCGGTCAAGAAGTTCCAGGCAGCCAACAAGCTGGCCGCTGACGGCATCGTGGGCAAGGACACATGGACGGCCCTGCTGAGAGCGTAAGGAGGTAAGGGATATGGCAAGGTACAACGGAAACATCATCCAGACCACCAATAGGAACAAGAATAACAAGACAACCGGCACCGGGAACAACCTGGGAGGCACCAAAGCCGGGGGCAGTATCAACGGCGCGCTGACCGGCGCTGTTTTCGGCGGCGGGGGCACCGGGATCAAGGGCGGATCCTCCGGTGGGAGCAAGGGAGCGGTCTCTGCGCCTCCGGGATATAAGACCGTACAGGTGGGACGCCTTACCGGCGTAGCGAAGGATACGAGCTCCTCCGGCGGCACTACCAAAAGCAGCGGCAGCAGCGGTTCCGGCGGGAGCCTTGCCGGCGGCGTGGCCGGGGCCATCGCCGGTGCGGTGAAGGATGCTGCTAAGAACGTGGCGCAGGGCAGCTACTCCGGCGGGAGCTACGGTGGAAGCTACGGCAGTTCCGGCGGCTCCTCCGGTAGCGGCTACAACAACGGCGGCCTGAGCGCTGACCAGGTCCGGCAGATGCAGGAATACTACGGCACCACCGCGGACGGCCTGTGGGGCGCGAATTCCGCGGCGGCAGCGGGCGGCATGAGCGCCGCCGAGGCGTGGAACGCCTACCGGGAGGCACTGGCGCAGGACGAGCTGAACGGCGATATGTCGTGGGAGAACTTCCTGGACCGCATGGGCGGTACCGACTATGAGCAGCGGCTCCGCGATGCCGTCAACGCGCAGGTGCAGCAGGCCGTAAACGACTACAACCGCCAGATCGAGCAGGCGGGCACCAGCCATGAGGAAGCGGCGCGCCGGGCGTACATCAACAAAATGCTGTCCCAGCGGAACATGGAACAGGAGCTGGCGGCCAGCGGCGTGTACGGCGGCATGGCGGACAGCCAGCGGATCGCGGCGGAGGCCGACTATCAGAACGACCTCACCGACCTTGAGACACAGTACAACGACACGATGGCACAGCTGCGGCAGGCCATCACGGCAGCCCGGCTGTCCGGCGACGCGCAGATCGCGGAGCAGATGGCAAACTATCTCAGCCAGGTACAGAGCGAGTACCGGAACTATCTGCAGGAGCGCATGGCCGCCCGCCAGCAGTCGGGCGGAGGCACCGCAAGCTACAGTTCCTCCGGCAGCGAAAGTGAAAATGTCGACAATACGCCACCCGGTCCGGGCGTCAGCAACTACAGCGCCGTGAAAAACAACATCATGCTGTACGCCTCCCGCGGTATGGACGGCGTAGTCAACAGGTTGATCGACCAAACATGGGAGCAGATGAGCGCAGCCCAGCGGAACGACCTCGCGGCGACCATGAGGCAGAACGGCTGGGCAAGCTGACAGGAGGGCTCTATCATGGCTAAAAAGTCTAAGGCTATGACCATCGAAGAAGTGATCAAGCAGAAAAAGGCAGGGGCGCGCATTGCGTCCCTGCCCTCTGCGCTTCCTGCGCTGCAGATGCCGAAGCTAGAGGTGCCGGCCAAGACGTCGGGGACACAGATGCCCGTGCTGGGGAAACCCACGTCCAAGGGCGTTGGCATCGTGCGGACCGTGGCGAACGGATCCGGCACACAGAGTGGCGGGAGAACCACGGCACCGAAGGTGAAGACCGTGAAGCCGGCGCAGCAGTCGGCGACAGACCGGGCGGCGAACATTCGCGCATTCGGCGCGGGCGACTACTCCGGCGGCGGAGAGCTGCTGGAAAAGGCGCACAAGACCGCACGCGCCGCGGTGAAGGGCATCGGCTCCTCCTACGCCAACATCGGCGGCAGCGCCGTGGAGGGCATGGGCAACCTGCAGGAGATCATGCAGAAGGGGGAGAACGACAAGAAGATCCAGCAGATGAAGGACAACAAGGCCTTCTATGAGCAGGCGCTGAAAACCGGCGTCAACCCCCGCACCGGCAAGAGGCTGACGGTGGACCAGAAAAGCCGGTACTACAAGATACTCAACACGCAGTACACCGACGGCAAGATCGCCCAGATGGAGAACGTCTACAAGGACGCCACGGCGAGCCAAAAGGCCCGGACGATGGAGGCCGCCAACGATGCCTTCGCCGCTTCGGACCGGCTAAAGGCCAGCGCCGACAAGGACGTGGCCGCCGCCAAGGAGGGCAGTGGCAAGGTGGGGCAGTTCCTTGTGGATCTGGGCTACACCGGCACGCAGCTCCTGGCCGACACGGCGGCGAACGCCATCGCGCCGGGTGCGGGCATGGTATCCATGGCCAGCCGTGTGTACGGCGACGCCTCCGCCGAGGCCCGGCGGGAGGGTAAGACAGCCGGGCAGCAGGCGTTGTCCGGCCTGAAGGGCGCCACCATTGAGGTGCTGACGGAAAAGCTGTTCGGCGGTCTCGCCAAGGCCTACGGCGCCGGTACGGCGGACGAGCTTGTGGAAAAAGTGGCCGACAAGCTGACCAAGACAGAAGCAGGCCAGCGGGCCGCTGTGTGGCTCATCAACTCCGGCGGTGAAGGCCTTGAAGAAGTCGTTTCCGACGTGTTGAACCCGCTGGCGGACCGGGCGCTGGGGCTGGACGACGGCACCGGGGCCATCTTCACAACGGACGACGCGGCGCAGATGGCCTATGATTTCCTGCTGGGCGGCACTATGGGGCTTATCGGCAGCAGCGGTCAGCTGCGGAGAGGTCGGACGGTGCAGATGCCGACGCTGGAGCGCACGCAGGATACCAGCACGGCGGAAATGCCGCAGTTTGCCACGGAACCGGCGGCACAGGACGCGCAGACGGCACCGGTCGTAAACTTTGACGCCGAAACGCAGAACGCCGCAGAGAGGCTTACAGAGCCGCGGGTGACGGACGCCGCGGGGAATACATACGCCCAGCGGCAGGCGGCGGCGACGTTCAACGACGGCTCCAAGAGCGACGCAGAGGGCGTTCTTGGCCTGCTGCGGTCCAATATCCCTGCCCTTGAGGGCATAGAGCCGGTGGCCAATGTGACCGGCCAAGAGGTGGGGAAAACCGGCAGGGCCACAGACCGGGTGTATAACTTCTTCCAGAGCATCGGCGGGAAGGTGCGCCGCGAAGGCTTCGGTGACGTGCAGTTCTCCAAAAGCCGGGTGAGAAACAGCGTAGTCGGACACGGATCGGGAGAGGCAAAGATCCAACTGGCGGCGGCCGTACCCGGCGTAATAGAAAACGGTGTGCAGATCAACTACACACCGAACTGGAAGGGGAGAGGGTACGGCAGCTATGTGTTTGCCGCGCCTGTGACCTATGATGGGAAACAGACCTATGTGACAGCCATCGTGACAAAGGATGATGCGAACCGCTATTATCTGCATGAGGCGCTGGACGCGGAGGGGAATGTGCTTTATAAAAAAGCAGAGGGCTACGACGCCGCCTCCGATAGGCCCACGGCAACACCGCAGGACACTATAGCTGACATCGAGCCCTCTGTTGATAGTATAGCACAGACGGAGGGAGCTGTCAACGAGGTGGAGATGCCGGTGATAGGGGAGAGTGCACCGAGCGCATTTGTGCGGGACGGCAATATCATCCGGCGGGATACCTCTGAGGCGACGCCGGCAGATGCCATGACGTGGCAGGATGTGTACAACTACGAGAGCCGCAGCGACGCACCGGCAGAGATGACACAGGAGCCTGTCTCCGCGGCAGACCGGGCGGAGATGGATGCCTATATGGACGCGCTGGCGCAGGATGAGAACATCCTCACAGATGATCCGTACACGCCGGCGGATGCCGTGTATGACGCGCAGCTCCGACGGCTGGCGGAGAGCGAAGCACCTCCGGCGGCAGAGCGGGAACAGGTCTTGCAGGCCGACCTCGATGAGCTGGCCGACCTGTATGCAGACCAAGCGGACGTGATCGGCCGCAGAGAGTATTTGCAGGACGCGACCTCTGACATGGTCACGGACAAGACCACACCGAAAAAGCAGAGCAAGCGAGAGGCTGCCCGCGAAGCGTGGGACTTCTTCTACCGGAAGATGGTGGATGCCGGGCACAGCGTCACGAAGCTGTCTGAGGCGGTCAGCGATCCGTACCTGTATCAGTTCTACAACCAGGCACGGGCATCGTCCTCCGCGGGCGTGAACATGATCACGGATGCCCAGACGGACGTGAGGGGCAGGAAGGTGGGGGACAGTCTCAACGATGTGTTCTCGCCCATCCGCGCAAGAGGGGAGGACCTCTACCACGACTTCCAGCTCTATATGTTCGACCTGCACAACATCGACCGCATGAGCCTCTCCGAAGGAAAAGCGGAAAAGGTGCTGGAGGCGAAGGCGGCGCTGCGCGACTTCGACACCGAAAATCCGGACATCCGGACGGACACCGCCGCCCAGCTTCACCGGCTGACGGAGGATCCGGATCCGGACATCGCGGCGCTGGCGCGTGAGAGGGAGAGGTTGCTGCGGAATTTGGACAAGGCCGAGGCCATCCAGGACAAGCCGGTGTTCGACTATGAATTTTCCACAGAGGACAGCCGTGCCCGCGCCGAGAAGCTGCTGGCGCAGCACCCGGAGTTCGCGGAGTACCAGGCACAGGTACGGAAGTACATCGACAACATGATGCAGTACCGGGTGGACAGCGGGCTTATGACACAGGAGAACGCGGACTTCCTCAAGGAGTTCTATCCCAACTATGTGCCCACCATGCGCGTGCAGGACAAGGACGCCGCGGGCCGGGGCCGGGATCTGAACGCGGTGCGTATCGGCAAGACGGTGGGCCGCGCACAGGGCGGCACGGAACGCCTGGTGCCGCTGCATGAAGCGCTAGGCAAGCAGACGATGAAGGTCGTGCGTGAGGGCAGTAAAAACCGCTTCGCGGACCGCCTGCTGCGCGACTATCTCCGGACGGGCGACACGGACGCGGTAAACCGCTACGTCAAGGAGGCGAGCCAGTACGAGCATGAGTTCAACCCGGAGACACTGGACGATGCCGCCATCGAGAGGCCCAGCAAGGACAAGATCGTCACGGCCTATATGGATGGCAAGCTGTGGGAAATGACGGTGGACGACGCTCTGTTCGATGCCGTGAAAGCGTTGTCGCCGGATACGGCGGAGAGCAACAAGCTGACGCGCGTGGCCCGCGGCGCCAACAACCTGTTCAAGTCGCTGGTAACGGGCTACAACCCGACGTTCCTTGCCAGGAACGTGATCCGCGACCTGCAGACCGCGGGACTGAATACGCGGGACGCTGCGGCGTTTGCGCGGAACTATCCGCGGGCACTGGCGGAGATAAAGAACAACGGGGAATACTGGCAGCTCTACAAGGCACTGGGCGGCGTCTACTCCTCCGTGTTCGACTACACCACCGGCACCATCAAGGAGCCGAAGGGACGGATGGGCAAGGTGATGGCGCGTGTGGAGGCGCTGAACATGGCGGCGGAGCAGGCCCCGCGTCTGGCGGAGTTTATGGGCGTCATGCAGGAGGCGGAGGCAGCGAAACAGCGCGGCGAAGCGGTAAGCGACCTCGCGGCCGAGGCGGACGCGCTCTATGCCGCCGCCGATATCACCGTGAACTTCGGACGCTCCGGCTCGCTGGGCAAGGTGCTGAACGCCAACTATGTACCCTTCCTGAACCCCGGCGTGCAGGGGCTTGACAAGCTCGTCCGGCGGGTGACGGAGACCAAGGGCGCAAAGGAGTGGGCTAAGCTGGCGGCGCGGGCCGTGGCGCTGGGCATCGCTCCGTCCCTGCTGAACGCGCTGCTGTACCACGACGATGACGAGTGGGACGATCTGCGGGACAGCGACAAGGACACGAACTATATGTTCAAGCTGGGCAACGGCTACTGGCTGAAGATCCCGAAGGGACGCGAACTGTCCCTGCTGGGCATCACGGCGGACCGCGTGGCGGATGCGGTGAGGGGGGAGGACGTGGACATTCTCTCCACCATCAACACCATGGGCAACCAGGTCGCCCCGGCGAACCCGCTGACAAGCAACATCTTTTCCGCGCTCATCGACTCCCAGCTCCTCAACCCGGACAGCCCGGGGCGGACGTGGTACGGCGGAGACATTGAGAGCCAGCGCCTGCAGAACTACGCACCGGGCGAGCGCTACGACAGCAGTACGGACGTGTTCTCCAAGGCCGTGGGCAAGGCGCTGGGCATCTCGCCGAAAAAGCTGAACTATGTGCTGGATCAGTACAGCGGCGTACTGGGCGATTTCCTCCTGCCGGTGCTGACACCGCAGGCCGAGCGCGGTATGTTTGAAAAGGCCTTCACGGTGGACGCCATGAGCAGCAACCGCGTAAGCGGCGACTCCTGCGACGAGGCCAACGAACTGAAGTATGCCAAGAACGCCGGCGACGTGGCATCCGGCGTGGTGAGCCGCTGGTGGAACAAGCAGCAGACCGCCTGCTCCGACCTGTGGAAACAGATCCGCGAGGTGGAAGCGTCCACGGAGCTGTCCGACAGTGAGAAAAAGCAGCAGACGCGAGAGCTGAAGGCCATCGTGACCGGCATCCAGAAAAACGCCATCGCGCAGGAAGACGTATTCCGCACCGCTGTGGAAAGTCACCTTGCGGCCGGAGAGGATGAGGACACCGCGTACCGCGAGGCCAACAAGGACTGCTTCGGCGCCGAGTACGCCCTGCAGGTGTACAACAAGGATGTGTACGAGAGAGCGCAGGATGCGAAGGAGAATGGCGTGCCCTATGACGATTTCTATACATACTACTTCGGAACAAAGGGCATCAAGGCCACCAGCACGGAGAGCGCCGTGTCCCAGAAGTTCGACTACCTGCAGCGGTCCGGCATCAGCGAGGAAGCACAGGCGGAGATCTATTTCGCGGACATGGCCAGCGACAAGACACTGCTCACGCAAGCACAGCTCGAAATGTCTGCGGGGATCACGGCGGCGCAGTATTACAACTACAAGGCGGCCACGTCGTCCATGAGCAAGAAGGCCGAGAAGCTGGAGGTCATCGCGGCCATGGATCTGACCTCCGAGCAGAAGGACGCACTCTACTACTCGGAAGGGTGGGCCGAGAGCAAGATCTATGAAGCACCGTGGCGCACCGGCAGATCCGCGGGCGTGTCTATGCCGGTGCTGGGCGGCAGCGGCGTGACCATGCCTGTTCTGGGGAACCAGGGAAGCTCCGGCGTACAGATGCCGGTGCTGGGCGGCGGCACGGTGAAAATGCCGGTGCTGAAGTAAAGAAGGGCGCGAGGCATACCTCGCGCCCTTCGGTTATTCGTTTGCGATTTTGACAAAGGCAGCGTTGACAGCGGGAACTCCGGTGGGTATAATGGGCATATCTTGAATGGGCGGGAGGAACGCGATATGCTGAACGAAAAAGATATGCAGGCGGTATCGGAGTTGGTAGACGAGAAAATCGGCGCATCGGAGAAACGGATGTCTGAGATGATCGACGACCGTATCAGCGCGTCGGAACGGCGGATGCAGGTGTTGATCGAAAACACTGTGGCACCCAAGTTCGATCTTGTGATGGAGGCCCTGGACGGCATCCGAGAGCAACTCGTGCCGCGCTCTCGCGTTGATGACCTTGAAGATGAGGTGAAGTTCCTGAAGGTCGTTGTGCGGCAAATGTCTGAGCGCATGGCCGCGCTGGAAAAGGCCAACTGAATAAAATAGAGAAGCCGGAGAGCCTCAGCTCTCCGGCTTTGTGTTTGCAAGATTAGTTACCCAGGACTGGCATTTCAACAATAGAACAGGAGGGACACGCTTTATACCCCTTACCTGCGGCAAGCTCTGTGTTGTATATCCAGTACCCGGCCGACAGGTCGCATTTTGAGCAGATGGGATCGCGGTGGTACATACGGCCGTTGGTGGGGACTACGCAGGCATTATTTGCGTAAAGGGAGAGGGCGTCAAGCTCGTCCCGCAGGCTCCTGATGGTAGACGACAGGCTCGATATGCTGATGCGCGCGTTGGCGTTGTTCTCCTGGGCGTCAAGCAGGGCGGCGCGGCAATCTGAATAGGAGATCTCCCGCGCTACGTTGATAGCCAGGGAAGCAAGCAGCGCGACGGAAAGGACGATGACTGCCACAGAAGGCCTGCGCTTGCGGCGCTTCTTAGGGGCTACGGCACGCCGGGGATCATAGCCGCAATCGCAAGGGGAGCCGGAATGGTTTAGACAACCGCAGGCCGGGCAGGTATACCATGTGTCCGTGATGGGCTCGTCCTGCACCTCGGTATATTCGACATCGACAAAATCCATAGCGATACCTCCTTTATGGCATTAGAATAGACGAGGCATCGGGATTTGTCAAATGCTATGAAGCGAGATTGGAGTGATATACGCTCTTGCTTCGTAGTCTGTTGACGTCAGGGCCACCGGATGGTAACAGACTACGATTATGGGCAAAATTTATTCCAGCATGAGCCGGTAGTGGATGGTCAGGAGGTTCTGCGCCTTGTCCCATGTGATGCGGTCGATGATGGATCGGGCGGCGTTGCAGCGCTGCTCCAGCGAGGCGTCCTCGTTCTCGATGACTGCCAGGGCGTCGCTGATGGCGGAGCGCATGATAGAGACATCACCGGCCCGGCGGTTCTCTGCGGCGGCCGCGGAAAGCTCCTGGTCGATGCGCTGGATCTGTGCCTGCGCGTCCTCCTTCAACTGCCGGTATTCCTCCACGGTATCGACGCCGGCGAGGAAGGCCTCACGAAGGCGCTCCAGACGGCGCTCCAGCGATGCACGCTGCGTCCGGAGGGCGGCGGTGGTATCACCGTCACGCCCATTGACGCGCAGCACCTCGTAGCTCAGAGGGGCGGATGCTGCGGCGTCCATGTGGAGCCGGTCGAGGATGGCTTTTTTCAGCAGATCGGAGGAAATGTGCTGGGAGGCGCGGCAGCGGCCACGCACATAGTTGTTGCACTTCCAATAATGGGGCTTGGCAAAGATAAGCGTGGAACCGCAGGAAGCGCAGCGGACCAAGCCGCTGATCCAGTCCTTGTTGCTGCCGAGGGGCCGAGCCTTGTAGGGCATGGCGGCCTTCAGCTGCGCGATGCGCGTCTGCGCCTGCTGGAATGTTTCCTCAGAGACAAGGGGCTCATGCTTGCCGTCGGTCACGATGATATTCGGATCCGCGTAGTCCCGGCGGCTACGGCCGGCGGGGTTCCATCGCAGCTTGCCTATGTACACCGGATTACGGAGGATGTATTCGACGGTTCGGTTTGCGAAGGTGCTGCCGCGGTGCGTCTTGACGCCCATGGAGTTGAGCCACCTTGCGATGGAGTAAAAACCCTCACCGGAAACGAAGCGGGAGAATATCTCCTGCACATATACGGCCTCCTCCGGCACAGGGACCAACACATTGTCGAGGACGGTGTACCCGAAGGACGGCGTGGCCTGCAGCTCGCCACGGCGGTGCTTTTCCTCCATGCCGCGCTTAACGTCCTCGGCCAGGTTGATGGAGTAATACTCATCCATGGCCTCGATCATGGACTCCATAATGACGCCCATTTTGCCGTCCTCGATGGGTTCCTTGATGGAGATGACCTCGATCTTCAGCTGCTTGCGGAGGATGGACTTATAGTACACCGCGTCGTCCCGGTTGCGGGCGAAGCGGGAAAACTTCCACAGGAGGATGGCGTCAAAGGGCTTGGGTTTAGTCTTGGCGGTGGCAATGAGCCGGCGGAACTCGTCGCGCCCGGTGACCTTGCGCCCGGACTTCGCCTCGTCCACGAAAACGAACTCGTCCGGGACAAGGTATCCGTTGGCCGCGCCCCACTTGCGTATCTCCACCAGCTGGGAGGCGGGGGAGAGCTCCACCTGATCATCGGTGGAAACGCGGATATAGGCCGCGGCGATTTTCAAATCAGTCATGCTCGTCACCTCCCGGCTCGTGACCGATGAAACCGGTGTGGGACTGCCTGGTATACCGGGAGGACATACGAAGCAGACAGTGGCCCATGACGCAGGCGGCCGCGATGACCAGCAGCAGAATAAGCCACGCGGCGAGCGATATGTTGCCACCGATAATGAGACCCGCATTTGGGAGGCGATAGTCCCAAATTAGATACCAGGCTACAGCAAAGAACAAAAGCGAACAGACGGTGATAAGCGAATAGGTACGTTGCGCCAGTTCGGAGCGGAGAGTATCGTTGCTATCCCGCAGACTGCGGATCTCGCCGTTGCGATCCGCCAGCTCCAGTTCAAGAGTACGGATACGCTGCTCCAGCTCTGCACGCTGCTGCTCCGCCTCCTGCCTGACTGCGCCGAACATCTCATCGATGGACAGGTCCAGCACGCGGGCCAACGCCGCCGCCTGCACGATGGTAACGCCGCCGTTGCCGCTTTGCGCGTTGCGGACGGTAGAGTATGGGACGCCGGAGCGCTCGGACAATTCCTCGTTGGTGAGGCCGCAGCGAGCCCGTGCAGCGCGGAATGCTTCGGGGTATGCGCGGATGTATGGGGATAACTCGTCAATAACGGACATAGTGCTCCTCCTTACATGAATTACCCATATTGGGGAGCAATTCCCCAAATTGGACAATTATTTGCCCGCATACGGGCAGGCAAAAATCGAGAAAAAACGCGAATTGTTAAAATAAAGCAGAAATTGTCATGATAGCTCATTGACTTTTACGATGCGCCGGCAGGATAATGAATACAGAAGGGAGCAGGAAGCCGGACGTAAAGGGGAGAGAAATGAGTTTAGATGACAGAATACTGGAAAGGTTCCAACTACTGACAGAGGACGAGAAGGTCCTCATCCTCGTTGGCTTAATAGAGTCTCTATCTGGGCCAGCAGCAGACACTTCTGATCCTCGGTCAGACAGCGCAGCAGCTCGATCAGCTTGACATCCAGAGGGGAAAGACCGTCGCCGGGCATGGCGGCGGTTTTTTCATAGCTGGCACCAAAGAGGAGCTCACTCTTATCGACACCGAAGAACGCGGCCAGCTTTTCCACTGCGCCCATTCTGGGCTCACGTTTGCCGGACTCCCATGTGGATACAGCTTTGTCGGAGACACCGACGGCGTCGCCTAATTGTGCCTGTGTGAGGCCGCGAGACTCGCGTAAACTCTTGATATTTTCACCGATGGGCATAAGCATCACCTCCGTGTTTATGGGTACAGCATATACTAAATGTAGGAAAATTGCAACATCAAAAAATAATATTCCTACAAAAAGTTCTTGACATCCTACATATTGTAGAGTATAGTGTGAGGCAGAAGGAGGTGAACGAGATGCAATTCTCACCCAAAATGGCACGGCAATTCGCCGGACTGACGCAGATGGAAATGGCTGAAAGACTGGGCGTTTCCCGCGATACCTACAGGCGCATAGAGGCACATCCGGAGACAGCGACCATCTCGCAGGGAAAGATGATCGCGGCGGTCACCGGCGTAAGTTTCGATACTATTTTTTTTGGCGGCAACTCTACAAAAAGTAGAGTTTCGACATAAAAAAGACCGCGCCCGGAGGGACGCGGTCGGAGGGGGACTATTTCTTTTTCTTCCGGGAACGCATGGCCCACTCGTAGATGATGACCGGGATCGCAAAGGCGATGACAGTCTCCGCGATGCCGAGCCAAAACTTAGTGCTCGTAATGAGCGACACGAGGTCGTCCCATGTCGAGGTGGAAGCCTTGACCAGTTCGGCGGTATCAGAGTCATTCCGCAGCACAGGCATTTCAACGGAGCCGGAGCCGCCACCATCGGACGGCCGGCTATCAGCACCGGTGCGGTCATCAAAGTTGTATGGGCACTGCCCGTTGTAATGCTGGTGGGCCTTGTGGCCGTGGTGGTAATGGTATTCGCCGGTGGAACGGTCGTAATGGCCACCGGCGGCATCGGTGCCTCCGGGATGAGCGAGAGCCACCGTACAGCAGAGAAGCAGTGCAAAGAGCGCTACGAGCAGTTTCTTCAAGGCGAAGCACCTCCCATTTACGCCGGTATATCACGGCGTGGGGGCCGCAAGGAGCTTGCTGACTTCGATCCATTGGCCGGTGAATGGGGCTAAAACACAGATGGCCTTGTCGCCGATGCACTCGAAAAAGGGAAAACGATTATCGCCATCGGGGATGTATCTCACGGGGACATCGGAGTTCTCTTTTGCAAATACGAGAATTGTGTTGGATATGGCAAGCTCGTCTTCGGAGCCGCGCTTCTGTAATCCTTGGCATAGCGTATCCATAGGAACCTCGTAATTGACGCCTAATGGAGCGTCGAACTGAGGATCGTTTAGGTAAACCTTATCATCTGCCACATAGGACACAAAAGAGTAATGGGCTGAAGGATCTTTGGGATCCGGATGGTAATTCACGAACAGCTCAAGCCCCTGTTCGAGACAAAAAGGAATAAAAGTTCGCGGGTCTCTCGCGGAAACGACAGAACAGTATAGGCCGCGCTTCTGTGCGTATTGGGCAATGAGAACGTTGTAGCAAATTGGCTGACCGTTCCTGTCGGTGCTGGAGACTTGAGATGTGATTTCTTTCAATTTGCTTGGCCGAATTTTGTAATGCTCAAGCAGCATGGCAAAGCAAGCTGCGCCACAGTTACGTCCACGATCAGACTGCCTGCGATGGGGTAGACGGCGAGAAGTGATCATATTATTCGATCTCCTTTCATTTTAGCATAACGCATCAGCGTGGCTGATCACTGGTCAATGCGCTGGTTCCATGGAAGCGGCGTCTTCGAGGACAAGTTCCATTCCGATGAAGTGCACCATGGCTTGAATAAAGCTTTTCATATCTGCTATATCACGATCCTCGTGCTTCCGAGTGTAATGCGCTTCATCGTTGCCGATCCAAGCGGCGCGGCTGGCAAGTGTCTTGATCGATTGCTGCGGAATGAACTTGATAATGCACGTTTTCAGCCATGTACTCTCTATCTCGTCGGTCTTGTCAGGATACTGGTGTTTGCAATAATCCTTGACCAAGAACTCCAGGGCCTTCCGATAACCGATACCGGCAATTTCGTCAAGCCGCTGGTTCTCCGCCTCAAAGGCTTGGTTGTAGATCTTTACGAACTGGGGCGATAAACCTTGAATATTGACATCGAACTGCTGCTCGGAATATAGCTTAGGCCCGCAGTAATCAAGCTGGGGCTGCATAGTCTTACCCTCTGGGTCGCTGTCAATGAAATGAGCAACAAAGGGGCGGCAGCAGTGCGGGCAGGTATAAAGGATCGCGAGGTGTCGTTTACCTCCGTTATCTCTATACCACGAAGTTCCAATTAAGTTAGGTAAAATGGCATAGTGGCAAAGGGGACAGGTTTCTGACTCATCGTAGAAAACCACTGCGTTCATTTCGCCTTGGAACTGGGTAGCGATACTTTTCTCCATAAATAATCCCACCTTTCAAATTGATTATATCACATTTGCGAAAGACTGACAAGAAGCCATAGGACAATCCCGGCGGGGCATAGGATGGCAGGAAAGGGGAGTGACAATATGTCGAAGCGGGAACGGCCGCCCATCACGGTGAAGGCCTATGTGAGGGTGAACGGCGTGGAGACCGATGTGGACACGCTGGACGAAGCCCGGCGGGGCCAGCTGGCGACGGCTATCCAGGTCACGGTGCTGAATACCTTTTTTGCCGGACGTGCGAATTTCTACCCGGCGGAGGCCGGGGGCAAATAATCAACAACAGGAGGAAAAACGACATGAAACATGAGACTTTGACCATTTGGAACGCGGAGGACTTCACCCGCCCGGAGAAGCTGGCGGCGCTGCGCGTGGGCGACGAGGTCGCCTTCCAACTCAAGAACGGCAAAGATGCCGCCTTTGTGGTGGCGGACATCGCCGACGGCGTCCTCACCGGCTGCCTTTTTAAGGGTGTGCGGGACATGGCCATGTACGACGGCCGCCGCTGGTGGAACACGGACTATGTGAACTACCCGGAGAGCGACGCCAGAGAGCGCCTCAACGAGGAACTCCTGCCCCTGCTGCCGGACGAGCTGGGGGGCACTGTTGGTGGAGCGCACCATCGTCCAGACGGTGGACGGCGAGGTGTACAGCTGCACGGACAAGCTGTGGCCCCTGTCTGCGGTGGAGGTGTTCGGCAAGGACGCGCCGTACTGGATGCATCGGGACGATACGCCGGACAAGCCTCTGCCGTTCTTTTCCGAGAGTCAGACCAACCGGAAAGTGTACCTGTGGTATGCCTGGCTGCGCTCGCCGGATGCCAGCGGCAGCCGCGATTTCTGCATTGTGACCACGTCGGGCGCCGCGGACAACGGCAATGCCAGCTCTTCGCTTGGCGTCGCCCCCGGCTTTCGCATCGACATCAAGGCCAAGACGGCGGAGCCGGCGCAGGACTGATCAAAAGGCCATCCCCCGGCGCAAGCCGGGGATACGAAAGGAGCAGAGCATGAACAAGAGAAAGAGCCGCGGCGCGAAGTTCGCCGAGGGCGAACAGGCGGTGTGCCTCACCCCGGCGTCCGCAGAACGAAACGGCGGGCACCCGCCCATAGGCACGGTACTCCGCGCCACGAAGCGGAACGGCGCGTGGGCCTATCAGGTGCAGGTGCGGGACACGGACCGCATCGAGACATGGGCGGAGGACACGATGGGGAGGCTGACGGTATGAGCGCCTTCGGATGGATATGCGCCTATATCGGCGCAGCGTGGCTGGCCGGAACGGCGCTGAAATGCGTGGAGGCGCTGGGCCGGTGACAGAGACACGGATGGAACGGAACCGGCGGGCGCGGGCCTATAGCCACGCCTGCCGCATCCGGCGGCTGCGGAGCGCCCTGTGGGCGGTGGCCGCCGTGCTAGCGGTACTGCTGGCGGTGGAGCTGGCGTGGCTGCTTGGCAGCCGGCCGGCGCCTGAGAGCAGTACGCAGGAACCGCAGGAGGTGACGCTCCTGCTGGAGCCGGAGGTCACGGAAAGCGCCGGCGTGTTCACGGTGACAGGCTACTGTGCCTGCTGCACGCCGTACAGCCACCTCAATCGCTGCGGCGACCTTGTACTGACCGCCAGCGGGGAGTGGGTACACCTTGGCGATGCTGTAGCGGTGGATCCGGACATCATTCCGCTGGGCAGCACCGTGACCATAGGCGAAAAGACCTACAGGGCGCTGGATACCGGTGTGTACGGCTATGTGGTGGACATCCTCATGTCACATGAGGATGCCGCCGCGGCCGGCGCCAGAAGGGAGCTGGTAACATGGACAACCGACCTAAGACAGGGAGAAATGCCGAGCTGAAGCCCTGCCTGCACTGCACGGAACGCTACGTCGGCTGCCACGGAAGGAACGAGGACGGGAGCTACCGCTGCGGGAAGTACGCCGAGGTGGAGGCCGCCAGGGCAGAGGAACGGGTGAAGCTGACCGCCTACCGGCGGGAGAAGGAGATAGACCGCTACCAGCGGCACAAGATCAACGAGTTCAGCACCAAGGCCGAAAAGGCCAGGATGCGCGGAAGGGGACGGTGAATATGGCCGAGGGAAAGGGCAAAAAAGACGACTTCCTGTGGTGGGTACAGTGCGATGGCCACTACGACGTGCCGGTGATCGCCCCCAACTGGGAGCTGGCCACGGTGGAGGCGGCGCACCTGTGGGGTGTGCCGTGGGCCAAGGTGGCCGCCCGGTGCGAGCTGCGGGAGAAGCTGCCTGTGGTGCGGAACGTGTGCCAGCGGTGCGGCAAGATTTTTCACGGCTCCGGCCCGCTGTGCGACGACTGTATCAGCATCATCCGCATAGAGGAGCAGCGTCGGGCCGCCGCCAGAAAGGACTACTTCCGGCGGCTATATGCCGGATACTGAGGGGCCGGACAAGAGACAAACAGACAAACAGGAGGAACTGTGCGATGAACGAGTATTTGGACAGGGCGCTGGGCAAGCTGCACGGCGCCAAGACGCCGACGGGCCAGCGAGAGGCCGTCGTGTTCAAGCCGGTGGTGGCGGCGCTGGAGGACTTCTGCCGGCAGGACGCGGAGTTCGCCCAGGCGGTGGTACAGGGCGGCAGCGTGGAGGATTGCGTCAAGACCGTGCTGAAGGGCGTGGGCGGCAGCCTGAGCGACCTTGAGGCCTACAAGCGGGCGGCGGCGTTCTTCTTCCCCGGGTGCGTGGTGACCATGAAGCTGACCATTGCCATGTGCGAGCATGACGTAGTCCCGGCGGCACCGCAGGAGCGCAAGGCCGTAGTGCTGGATCTGGCGGACTTTTGGTGAGCGCCATGATGGACGAAAAGGAGAGGGCCTCCGCGCTGGAGCGACTGGCCCCGAAGCCCACAGCGCAGGAGATGGAGGCGGTAAACGGACTATTCCGGCACTTCCTGTTCAAGCGCTGCGGCAAGGGCGAGATATGGACTACCTGCTGCCGGCGGCATACCTTCGTCAAACCGGACACGGACAACGCCGACGAGCTGCGCGTCCTGCACGCGCCGCACACGCCGGAGCCCCGGAACGGCTGGGACCATTCGCCCACGGTAAAACAACGATACAGGTGCCCCTACTGCGGCGCAGAGGTCATGGTGAAGGAGCTCCGGTACTCCGGCGGCCGGGCCA
>ERZ1034763.364-NODE-364-length-21678-cov-4.236600_pt1 | contig 21678 bp, 18 predicted proteins | sample MGYA00520701_ERZ1034763 | MGnify/ENA primary metagenome ERZ1034763 (study PRJEB33766, sample SAMN09781707) | gut metagenome | biome: gut microbiome | host: Homo sapiens | place: Madagascar | study: EMG produced TPA metagenomics assembly of the PRJNA485056 data set...
CTGGCAGACAGTCTCCATCGGTAGGAACGCCTTCGGATCCTCAGGCACGAACGCCGCGCCCCCCGCCTTGAGCAGCTTGCTTCTGATCTCGTTCTCCACCGCCGCCTCGTTGTCCGGAGCGGATTTCAGAGGCTGGCCGCCGAAGATTCTCTCGTAGAGGGCGAGCCTGTCCTCTATTTTGTCGGCCTTGGTGTCAACCGCCATCCTGAGAGCCTTCGCAAGGTGACGCTCACGCACGGATCCTCTGGTCAGTTCTTTGACAACATATTTGAAATCGATGTTGAATCCAGCCTTGACCGCGTCAAGGTGGGCGTTCAGTTTGGCGCACATCCTCTCGACCTGGGCGTTGGACTCGGCACGTACATCGGCGAGCATCTGAGCCTCTTTCCCGCTGAGGACCACAGGATAGGCCAACCCCTTTCCGCTCAGGTAGGTACGTCCAGGGTTGTTCGGGTCGTTGACCCTGAGTCCGGCCGCCTGATCCTCGCTGTTCAGCGAGATGAACTCGATGTTGAACAGTGGGTAGAGATGCCTTGCGGCGCATTCGTCATTCCACTCCCTGTAGCCGTCGAGGCTGTAGAAGTCATTGATTCCGACCACTCCCACGCCTTCGGCGGCGGCCATATCAAGGGCCTGCCTCACGTCTTTGAAGGCACTGAAGGAGTAAGGTGTGTGCAGATGGGCGTTAACGTCGATTATCGTTTTCATATTCATTATATTCTTTGCTCAAAGTTAGTAATAATCCTATAAAGGTCATTCTGAAAGATGGATTTTTGAAGCCGTTCGGTCAAATTTGAAATTAATTTGCTAAATTTGTGGAATATGCCACGAAATATTTTCGATAACATAAAACATCTTACAAATGGAAAAGAAACAACAAGGTAACATTTTCGCTATTGTGATCATGTTCTTCCTGTTCGCGATGATCTCATTCGTGACGGGATTCCAGAATCCGTTCGGAGTCATCGTGAAGCAGCAGTTCGCCGCTTCGAACTTTATGTCCCAGCTGGGTAACGCCGCCAACTTCATCGCCTATGCGTTCATGGGCCTGCCTGCCGGTATGATTCTGTCCAAGAAGGGCTATAAGTTCACCGCACTCGCGGCTGTGACCGTCGGATTCATCGGAGTCGGCATCACATTCCTCTCCGGAATCGCCGGAAGCTTCGCCGTCTATATTCTCGGCGCGTTCATCTCCGGTTTCTCGATGTGCATGCTCAACACGGTTGTGAACCCTATGCTCAACACCCTCGGCGGCGGCGGCAACAAGGGTAACCAGCTCATCCAGTGGGGCGGCTCCTGCAACTCTTTGAGTGCCACGATTGTTCCGGTACTTGTCGGTTACTTGATCGGTGACGTGACGAAGGACACCCAGATCGCTGACGCTAACCCTGCGCTTTTCATAGCAATGGGCATATTCGCTCTCGCGTTCATCATCATAGCGTTCTCGCAGATCCCTGAGCCAGAACTTGAGGCTGCCGCCGCTGCCGGAAAGGCTGGCCAGCTCACTATGGGCGAAAGTGTGAAGGGCGCTCTCTCTTTCAAGCATTTCGTTCTGGGAATTATCGCCATATTCGTTTATGTAGGTGTTGAGGTCGGTATTCCTAACTTCGTCAACCTTTATATGACTTCGGCCGAGATCGGCATCAGCGCCGCCGTGGCCGGAACAATCGTCGGAATGTACTGGTTCCTTATGCTTTGCGGACGTCTCGTGGGCGCTTCAGTTGGAGGAAAGGTATCCAGCCGCGCTATGGTCAGCTTTGTGGGTACCGTCGCCATCATATTCCTTCTTCTTGGAATGTTCCTTGGTGACACGACAACAGTCAAGTTCCCAGCGATCACCTCACAGCTCTCATTCTCCCTCGCCGAGATTCCGATCGGAGTTATGTTCTTCATCCTCTGCGGTCTCTGCACTTCCGTGATGTGGGGCGCCATCTTCAACCTCGCTGTAGAGGGTCTTGGCAAATACACCTCAATCGCTTCCGGACTGTTTATGGTGATGGTTTGCGGTGGTGGTATCCTCCCTCTCATCCAGGGTGCTGTCGCTGACGCTACCAACTACCTGATGAGCTACATCGTTGTCATCATCGGTGTGGCCTACATCCTTTGGTACGCTTTGTTTGGTTCTAAAGTAAAGAAAACCGCTTAATTTGAAATCCCGTCCCGGTGGGGTTCTCCACCGGGACTTATCATAGCCAAATATTATGGAACAGAATCTAGTAATAGGAATAGATGTCGGTGGACAGACCACCAAATGCGGGGTTGTTGACGCGCGCGGAACCGTGCTCGCCCAGACAGTCATCCGTTCAGACTCCTACACTACTGTCGAGCCTTACATCGAGGAACTTGCCGCGGCGCTGAAGAAGATCATCACCGATGCCGGTGCCGAAGGGCAGATCCGTGGAATCGGTGTGGGCGCTCCTAACGCCAACTACTACACCGGTGAAGTCGAGAATGCCGTTAACCTTTCTTGGGGAAGAGCTGGTTCGATTCCTTTCGCCAAGATGCTTACCGAAGCGATGGACGGCATCCCTGTTACCCTTACCAACGACGCCAACGCCGCCGCGATGGGTGAGATGACCTACGGTGCCGCGAGGGGAATGAAGAATTTCATCATGATCACCCTCGGAACCGGTGTCGGCAGCGGAATCGTCATCAACGGTGAGATGGTCTATGGCCACGACGGATTCGCCGGCGAGCTTGGCCATACCACGATCGTGCGCCACAACGGCCGTCATTGCAACTGCGGAAGAAACGGTTGCCTTGAGACCTACTGCTCAGCGATCGGAGTCGCCAGAACCGCCCGCGAGTGGCTGGATATGAGCGATCAGCCATCGGCCCTCCGCAGCCTTGACAGCATCTCCTCAAAGGATGTCTATGAGGCCGCCAAGGAAGGCGATGCCCTTGCCATCAAGATCTTTGAATATACCGGGACCCTCCTCGGCCAGGCTTTCGCGGACTTCATCGCGTTCTCCGCTCCTGAGGCCATTGTTCTCTTCGGTGGTCTAGCCAGAAGCAAGGAGTTCCTCACCGAGCCGATCCTCCGTTCGATGAACGACAACGTCCTCCCTCTCTGGAAGAACAAGGTACAGCTCGTCTATTCCCAGCTCAAGGAGTCCGACGCCGCCATCCTCGGCGCCTCCGCCCTCGCCTGGGAACGATAGACCTCCCGATGACGCATTTGGCTTGGCCTTGAAGCCTTGCCGGATGCCGTCGCCAGAGCGAGCCTCCCTCCAGCCGTGGAGCGTAAACTCTTGTAACTGAATATTCTAACGCACCCTCCTCCTGCCCGTTTCGGGTAGAAGGAGGGTGCTTTTTGTTATTGAAATTCAACCACTTGGCAGCCACGGCAACCATTGTGTGGTCTTTATTGTCTTGTTTTTGTAACTATTGATGCTCTGGACTTCCAGGTATGCAAAATCGCCCGCATCTGGAACTGTATCAGTTTGGTAATTAACTGTTTGGTGTTTCAAGTGCGAACATATTCACGCACCTTGGAGCCTGTGGCTTCGTTACAGAGCGTTCTATTGATGCTCTGGACTTCCAGGTATGCAAAATCGCCCGCACCTAAAACATTATTCTCTTGATAACTAGTAAGTTGTTCTTCCAGGTGCGAATATATTCTCTTGCTTCTTTGTGTAATGTATTATATATTTGCGATATAGTATTGTATATGATCCTATGACTTAGTGGCCGGGCAGTACTGTAGGCATGACTAGCGATTGACTCAACATAGGAGACAGACTTTGATTGTGAATCAATTCTTTTTTTTTGTAAAACTTTGAACAAGAACTTTTTATGAACAAACGACTTATTTTCATTACGTTGTTTCTTCTTGCCGTTCTCTCTGTCGGTTGTAATAAATCAGATGGTGAATCTACTATCTATGGCAAAAGTTGGGAGGAGAAATGGATTGTCGCCTCAAAGACAATCACCGCGACAGGAGCCAATGGGCCTGAGGTGTGCTATTGGATTAAGGTTGACAATGCTCCTGTTTGGCAAATATGCCATAGCCAGATAGAGGATTTCAATTATGAAAGTGGCTACGAGTACGAATTGCTGGTGAAAGCGCAGGAAATACTTGATCCGCCTCAGGACGCTTCCTCACGGAAATATTCTCTTCTCTCTATTGTGTCAAAAACACTGAAAGAATCTGATGTGCCGCTCTTGACAGGGTATCCATTTTAACTTAAGCCTAATGTTGACACTTTTCTATGGAATTCAATTGTGTGAAACTACACTTTTCCATAGAAATTTGCAATGCAAATCTACATTTTTCCGAGAAGTACCTCTTTGAGAAACGGACCGGTGACAGAGGCTGGGTTCCGGGTGAGGGCTTCGGGGGTGCCTTGGGCGACAATCTGACCGCCTCTGCGGCCGCCGTCAGGACCGAGGTCGAAGAGGTAGTCCACACTCTTGAGAACATCCAGATTGTGCTCGATGATGATCACCGTGTTGCCTTGATCGACAAGTTGTTGCAGAACGTTGAGCAATACCTTGATGTCTTCGAAGTGAAGGCCGGTCGTCGGCTCGTCAAGGATGTACAACGTGTTGCCGGTCGCCTTTCTGAACAGCTCCGCCGCCAGTTTCATTCGCTGACTCTCGCCACCGGAAAGTGTCACGGCTGACTGGCCGAGATGAACGTAACCGAGACCTACATCGACCAACGCTTTCAGTTTCTGGGCGATGGCCGGAATCGGCTTGAAGAACTCATAGGCCTCGCTGATAGGCATCTCAAGCACATCGTTGATGCTCTTGCCCTTGTAATGCACGGCCAGCGTGTCCTCCTTGTACCTCTTGCCCCTGCACTCATCGCAGACCACATTCACGGACGGCAGGAAGTTCATCTCGATGACCTTGATTCCGGCCCCCTTGCAGGCCTCGCAGCGTCCACCAGCCACGTTGAACGAAAACCGGCCGGCCTTGAACCCGCGTACCTTTGCGTCCGGAGTGTCGGCGAACAGGTTGCGGATGTCGTTGAACACACCCGTGAACGTGGCCGGGTTTGATCTCGGCGAACGTCCGATCGGGCTCTGGTCGATCTCTATCAGCTTGTCGATGTTCTCGACACCCTCCAGTGAATCGTAAGCCAAAGGATGCAGCTTAGCCCTGTAGAACTTGTTCTTGAGAATCGGCATCAGAGTCTCGTTGATGAGCGTGGACTTGCCACTCCCGCTCACTCCGCTGATCCCGATGAAGCATCCCAGCGGAAAATCTACACTGACATTCTTCAGGTTGTTGCCCCTCGCTCCCTTGATGCTCAGGAACTTGCCGCTTCCTGCCCGGCGCTCGGACGGAATCTCGATCGAATCTTTCCCTTGAAGGTAATCCAGCGTCTTTGACTTCCCGAATATGCAGTGTCCGGCGGTCTCCTTGTCCAATGAGGAAGGAATCTTTCCGTTGTCCGAGGAATATTCCATCAGAGCTTTCAGAGGTGCGTTCAGGCATATTTTCCCGCCTTTGTCGCCGGCCCCTGGACCCACATCCACAAGCCAGTCGGCACTCATCATCGTCTCGTAGTCGTGCTCCACGACCATCACGGAGTTGCCCTCGTCCCGAAGTTCCTTTAGCGAGTTGATCAGCTTGCGATTGTCTCTCTGGTGCAGTCCGATTGACGGCTCGTCCAGGATGTACAGCACGTTGACGAGTTTTGAACCGATTTGCGTGGCGAGCCTGATCCTCTGGCCCTCTCCGCCGGAAAGCGAGGCCGTAGGACGGTCGAGTGACAGGTAGTCAAGACCTACGTCCAGCATAAACTGAACCCTTTCGTTGAGTTCCTTGAGAATGTCCCGCGCTATATTGTTCTCTCTTGTGTTTAGTTTCCCTGGCAACGACGCGAACCATTCCTTGAGTTCGGTCATCTCCATCGCCGCCACCTCTGAGATAGTCTTGCCGTCAATCTTGAAGCAGCGGGCGTTCTCGTTCAGCCTGGTGCCGTGGCAGACAGGACACACGATCTTCTCGTCGATGTCGTCCACGATTCCGTCAAACGTAACCATTTCGGACAGACTACCTTCGCCTACACGGAACAATTCATCACTTCCGAATATGATGTGCGAGATGGCCTCGTCCGGAATCGAGTCGATAGGATCGTACAGAGAGAAGTTGTATTTCCGGGCGATGGAGCGGATCACATCATATTTCTTGGTCTCACGCATTTTACCCAGCGGGACTATTCCCCCGTCTGCGATTGACACTGATCTGTCAGGGATGATGGAATTCATATCCACATTCACTATCATTCCAAGTCCTTTGCAGTGAGGACAGTAACCTTCCGGGGAGTTGAATGAGAAAGAGTGTGGCGCGGGTTCCTGCAAGGATATTCCCGAATCAGGATCGACAAGGTGCTTGGAGAAATGCCTCAGTTTGTCAGAGCCGAACTCCAGCAGGGCGACCGAGCCTTTGCCAAGATTCAGAGCCGACATCACGGAGTCCCGGACCCGTTTCTCATCGCCCTCAGACGGCTTGAGCTTGTCCACGACCAGTTCTATGAAGTGGCTTTTGTAGCGGTCCAGAGCATCAACCTCGTTCAGCGGGAGTATATTCCCGTCCACTCTGACATCGGTGTAGCCTCGTTTGCGGAGCTGGTCGAACAGCTCGCGGTAATGTCCCTTGCGCCCCACGACCAGCGGAGCGAGCAGGTAGCACTTCTTGCCCTTATATTCATCCATTATGAGGTCCACGATCTGCGCGTCCGTGTAGCGGGCCATCTCCTTCCCCGTGACCGGTGAATATGCCCTCGAAGCCCTCGCGTACAGAAGCCGGAGGAAGTCGAATATTTCGGTGATGGTTCCGACGGTGGAGCGTGGGTTGTTGCCCGTGGTCTTCTGCTCGATGGCGATGATCGGACTCAGTCCCGTTATGCTCTCGACCTCAGGCTTTTCCAGTACACCCATAAAGTGCTTGGCGTAAGGCGAAAGAGTGTCCAGGTACCGTCTCTGCCCTTCTGCGTAGATCGTGTCGAACGCCAGCGAGGACTTCCCGCTGCCGCTTAGCCCCGTCACCACCACAAGTTCTCCTCTTGGAATGTCAACGTTCACACCCTTAAGGTTATGCGCCTCCGCTCCCCGGATCTCGATATATTCTTTCTTGCTCATCATTTCCGCTTTATTCCGCAAATTTAACGAATATTCAGTAAATTTGTAGTCAAGAGTAAAACAGACGAATCAATGAGTCAGGATCATCAACTGAACATCAAGACATTTAATTTCAATTCGTTCCGGGAGAATTGCTATGTGCTTTGGGACGGAAGGGGGAATTGCGTTTTTGTGGATCCGGGGTGCTATTGGCCGGAAGAGTTCGCTAAGCTTAAGGAGCTGGTGAAGACGGAACGGCTGACACCGAAGGCCATCTGGCTGACGCACGGGCATTTCGACCACGTGCACGGGGTGCTGAGGATCGTCCAGGAATATTCAGTGCCGGTGCTGATGTCGCCGGAGGACAAGATGATTCTGGACAACAATCCGGCGGCCGTGAGGGAGTTCGGGCTGGTAGCGCATGATTCCTCTGAGATCAAGACGGTGGACATCCGTGACGGGGAGGTTCTGGACACGCTTGAGGGGTCACCTTTCAGGGTGATAACCACTCCAGGACACACTCCAGGTGGGGTTTGCTACTACGACGAGACGGACAAGGTCCTGCTGACAGGCGACACTCTTTTCGCCGGGGCGATCGGGCGTTCGGACCTTATAGGAGGGGATTATGACCATCTGATAATCAGTATAATGGATAAGTTGATGGGACTGCCAGGTGATGTGGATGTGCTTCCGGGGCACGGACGCAAGACCACGATTGCAGACGAAAGGACCCACAACCCGTTCCTCCAACCGTTCAACGAGCCGGAGGAGGATCTTGACTGGGACGGGGAAGGAATAGAGATAGAAGGAGAATAATAATGCACATAGGAATAGCAGGCAACATAGGCAGCGGCAAGACCACCCTCACAAGGATGCTGGCCGCGCATTACGGATGGACACCGAAGTACGAGTCGGTGACATACAATCCATATCTGGAGGACTACTACAAGGACATCCCCCGCTGGTCGTACAATCTGGAGACATATTTCCTCGCCCAGAGGTTCAAGGACGTGCTGGAGATAGCCAAGAGCAAGGACGTGATCATCCAGGACAGGACGCTCTTCGAGGGCGTGCACATCTTCGTAGCCAACAACTATGCGATGGGCAACCTCACCAAGCGCGACTACGAGACCTACATGGACCTCTACAACGTGATGGCGGCGACGGTGCGCAAGCCGGATCTGCTGATCTACCTCAAATCATCGGTGCCTCACCTCGTGGCGCAGATCCAGAAGCGCGGCCGCGACTACGAGCAGACGATGAGCCTTGAATATCTCAGCGGCCTGAACGACCGTTATGACAAGTGGATCAATGAATATGACGGCAAGGTCCTGACCATCGAGACCGATGATCTCGACTTCGAGAACCGCCCCGAGGACTTCGCCTCCATCACCGACCGCATCGATGCCGAACTCTACGGACTTTTCCCATTGGAAAAATAATGTTATTTTTGTAGGGAACTGTTTTTGAATATGAACGGTTTCCGGACAGCAAAACAGAACAAAATAAACATCAAGGATATGCACATCGCGATAGCAGGCAACATAGGCAGTGGCAAGACCACCCTGACAAAGATGCTGGCGGCCCATTACGGCTGGACTCCGAAGTTCGAATCGGTTGACTTCAATCCCTATCTTTCTGATTTCTATGCTGATATGGAACGTTGGTCGTTCAACCTCCAGATCTATTTCCTGAACAAGAGATTCAAGGATGTCGTGGACATCTCAAGATGCAGTGATGTGATCATTCAGGACAGGACGATCTATGAGGACGCGCGCATCTTCGCCCCGAACCTTCACGATATGGGGCTGATGAGCACCCGCGATTTCGAAAACTACTCGGATCTCTTCGACCTTATGATGTCGCTGGTCAGCAAGCCGGACCTTCTGATCTACCTGAAATCCACCATTCCTAATCTGGTGGCGCAGATTCAGAAGAGAGGCAGGGAATATGAAAGCAGCATCCGCATCGACTATCTTACGGGCCTCAACAAGCGCTACGACGACTGGATCTCCAAATATGACGGGCATCTTCTGGTCATCGATGTGGACAACATCAAGTTTGAGAACCGTCCGGAGGACTTCCAGACCGTCACCGACAAGATAGACGCCGAACTCTTCGGCCTCTTCCCGGAGGTCAGACAGATTGATGAATAATGACTTAGCGGCAAGGAATAAACCGCCGCTGTTTTGGTAAAGATAATTTTAACGATTACATAGTATGTCAGCTACAAGACCGACAATCATCGAGTTCGTGGAGAAATATACCCACGAATACTCTACGCACGTGTTCCTCCGCGAGAAAGTGGATGAAAAGTGGACCGAGACATCATTCGAGCAGACCCGCAAGGAAGGCTACCGCATCGCGGCCGGCCTGATGGCCATGGGACTCAACAAGGGCGAGAGGGTCTCTCTCCTTTCAGAGGGAAGGAACATGTGGATCCTTTCCGAGTTGGGAATTCTCTACGCCGGCGGCGTGAGCGTTCCGCTCTCCATCAAACTTGAGGAAAGCAACGACTTGACTTTCAGGATTCAGCATTCCGAGTCAAAGTTCGTTATCGTCTCCGGCCAACAACTCCCGAAGATCCGCAGGATAATCTCCCAGCTGGACTGCGTGGAGAAGGTCATCGTGCTGGATAACATTCCGGTGACCAACGCCAAGGAGGTCTCGATGGAATGGGTTCAGGCTCTCGGCGACAGCTACCTGTTCGGCCACAAGGCCGAGTTTGAGGAGCGTTACAAGTCCGTCCAGCCTGACGACTACGCCACGATCAGCTACACGTCCGGAACCACAGCCGACCCTAAGGGCGTTCTCCTTACGCATCGCAACTACACTGCCAACGTTGAGCAGGCTCATTCCGTGATCGGAGTCAAGCCTGATTCCACGATGCTCATCATCCTGCCTCTTGACCACTGCTTCGCGCACGTGGCCGGATTCTACACGATGATGTCCTATTGCAGCAGCATCGCCACCGTGCCTGTCGGAGCCAACCCGCTCGCCACGCTCAGGAATATTCCTATAGCTATCAAGGAGGTCCGTCCGCACGTGATGCTGTCAGTGCCGGCGCTTGCCCGCAACTTCAAGAAGAACGTTGAGACCACGATCCACAAGCAGGGACCGAAGGTTGAGAAACTCTACAACTACGCCCTCAACCTCGCTATCTCCTACAATAAGGAATATTACAACCGAGGCGGCATCCTACAGCTTTGGAAGAAACCGTTGATGGCCTTGTTCGACAAGATCATATTCAAGAAAGTCAGAGAGGGATTCGGCGGCAGGATGGAGTTCTTCGTGGGCGGCGGCGCGCTTCTGGACATCGAGCTTCAGAGGTACTTCTGCGCCATCGGCATTCCTATGTTCCAAGGCTACGGCGTGTCCGAGGCGACCCCTATCATCTCCGCCAACTCGACCGGCCACGCTATGTTCGGCTCTTCGGGCCGTGTCGTGAAGCCGCTTGACATCAAGATCTGCGACGACAACGGCAAGGAGGTTCCGCTCCGCACCAAGGGCGAGATCGTGGTGCGCGGCGAGAATGTGATGGCTGGCTACTGGAAGAACCCTCAAGGGACGGCGGAGGCTCTGCGCGACGGTTGGCTGCACACCGGCGACATGGGCTATATGTATGATAGTGAATATCTTTACGTTGTCGGCCGCTTCAAGTCTCTGCTGATCTCATCCGACGGAGAGAAATACAGTCCGGAAGGCTTCGAGGACTCGCTCACCGACGGCTCTAAGTACATCGAGCAGGTCATCCTGCATAATAACCAGGACCCTTACACCATCGTCCTGATCGTTCCGGCGAAGGACGCTCTCAAGGAATATGTTTCCTCCAAGGGTCTGGATCCGGCCACACGTGAGGGCAAGGAGGCGATGCTGAAGAAGATCCAGGAAGAGATTGATTCCTACAAGAAGGGCGGCTCACACGAGGGTATGTTCCCGGAGAGGTGGCTGCCGGCCGCCGTGGCTGTGCTTCCAGAGCCTTTCACCGAGCAGAATGGATTGGTTAACAGCACGATGAAGATTGTCCGTGGCAAGGTCGAGAAGCACTACGCCGACCGCATCGAGTACGCCTACACTGCCGAGGGCAAGAACCTTCTCAACGAGAAGAATATCGAGAGCCTTTAGTGTCAGCCTGGTCACTGAGCCAGTCGAAGTGAAGTTATACTGAATCCACCATAAAGGATAGGCGATACCCCGCTCGACCAGAATTTTGCACGTTACCAAAATTCTTGGGTCGAGCGGGGTATCCGCCTATAGATAAGGCCTTTGTATAATACATTGCAAATGCGTCCCTGCTATCCCATTTCGTATCTCGCTTGGTCCCCCAAAGGAGCCTTTTGTGTGCCGAGTACCGAAGCAATTCCATCTTTCGTTTCGTACCTCAAAAGGCACTTTTGTGTACCAAATGTGACCGTTAGCCAGGTTGGTACATACATCATAAGCGCTTTTCTTGTTCCGCTATAGAAAAGAAATTCCGGACTTTTTGAACTACTTTATTCTAAAATTACTATTTTTGGAGAGAAGAACTTTTTTGATGTGATTATGAGTGCTTTATATTCCCGTTTTATGATCTTGGCCGCTTCTGCGCTTGCGGCTTTCGTGTTGTTTGTCGGCTGCGGTGGCTCTGGTAACGAAAAGAAAGATGAACCGGAGGCACCTCCTGTAGAGGAGGTGGCTTTCGCGCGTGGCGCTGACATCGGATGGGCTTCAGAGATGGAATATGATATGGCTCACAATCCATCCAGGATCAATGGTTCGGCCTTCAAGGATTCCAAAGGGAACACTGGTTTATTTCCCGTGCTGAAGGGTGCAGGCATCAACGCCATTCGTCTCCGTGTTTGGGTCAAGCCGGAGGATGCCAATGGTTGGAGCGGCAAGGATGATGTTGTGAATATGGCCAAGCGGGCCACCGAAGCGGGAATGTCGGTGATGATTGATTTCCACTACAGTGACTTCTTCGCTGATCCTCAACGTCAGAACACACCAACTGATTGGGTCGGCCTCGATTTGAAAGGTCTTTCCGCAAAGGTCTCCGAGCACACTAAGGATGTTTTGGCAGCCTTGAAATCTGCCGGAGTGACTCCACTTTGGGTTCAGGTCGGTAACGAGACACGCCCTGGGATGCTTTGGGAAACCGGTCGGCTATACAATGACAAGGGCGAGATCGCAGGCGGCTGGAAGAACTATGCCGTGCTTACCAATGCTGGCTACGATGCCGTCAAGGCAATATTCCCTAACGCTCAAGTGATTGTCCACATTGACAACGCCTATCAGGATAACACGTGGTTCTTCGACAAGCTCAAGGCCAACGGTGGCAAGTTCGATATGATCGGTCTTTCGCACTACCCTATGACCAATTCCCAAATGACCTGGAAGGCTATGAATTCCGCAGCCATTCTGAATATCAAGTCTCTGGCTGCCAAGTATGGCTGCAAGGTAATGGTCTGTGAGGTCGGCGTGAGGGACACTGCCGAGGATCTCGCCACCTCAACCCAGTGTATGACTGAATTTATGAGTTCCGTGAAGTCTCTGTCCGTCTGCGCCGGAGTATTCTACTGGGAGCCGCAGGTTGACGGCAAGTGGAGACCTGCCATCTACGAGAAAGCGGATCGCAACTGGGGAGCCTACAATATGGGAGCCTTCACCTCCGATGGCTCGGCACTCACCCCGACATCCATCCTCGCTCCGTTCGCCGAATAGTCGCCCATTCCTACTTCCGTGGTTCGACTTCCTGGAATTGTGAACAATAACTGCTTGAAAACAAGATAATAAGCTGTTTCCCTTTAGTGACTTTCAACTAAAGATGCACCTTTAATCAGTTGTAATTCAAGAGTTTGTTTGCCACTGTTTGATAATAAACGAGTGTGGCGTAACACTTTGATAAAGAGAATTGTACGATGCTGCCTTTAGTGGAGTTTGACTAAAGGTAATCGCTCTGAGCCTTGTGCCTCAACGGTTTACATTCCACAGATTCAATCCGCAGAAATTTTCGGGCGTGATTGATACTGACATCACAGGCGGAGACCAGCTCGTTTAGGTAATCGATTCGTGCCTCGGCCGTAAGCTTCAGTACATCCTCGATGCCCGAGAACCGTTTGTCTGATGCCAGATGATGCGTCATTTTCCTGTAAGCCGCTCCGGAATGAGGATCGTGCGGCTCACGGATCTCATATTCACTGCCAGTATTACTGCCGAAAGCGGTGAGCATATTCCCATAACTGCCGTAGTAGCCGAGCGCCCGCTTGAAATCGATGATTGAATATTCCCTTGCAATGAAATCAATCAGCTGCATCTTCTCGCTCATATTCAGTGATTTGAATAGGTCATCAAGCACTTCGTAGGTGAGCGACCTTTGGTGGGTATGAAGTGTCCTGACCTTCGCCACTGCCTTCCTCATCCCGACCGAAGCCTCCCGCAAGATAAGTTTCTCTGAATATGGATGATCGGAGTCAGCATAAGCCAGAAAGTTCCAATGCCATTCCTCCGCCCGCTTGCAGATTCGGTCTTCAACCGGATTGTTGTAGAGGTAGGCGAGCGAGGTCCTGACCTGTTTGTCTCCACGTTTGTTAGAGAGCCCGAATGTAGTGAAGAGTCTTCCTGTCAAACCGTGTCTGGCATTGTAGGCCTTGGAGAACTTGGAACAGAACTCCTGAATGAACCGCGCCACAGTCTTGTGATCCTCGGCCTCGACCAGTATGTGAATATGATTGTACATCAGGCAGAGTCCCAACACCCGGACTTTGTGCTTGACTGCCATCAGTGAGAAAATCGTGAAGAACACAAGTGAGTCCTTTACGTTGTAGAACACCACGAATCCGGACCGCGCTCTCTGGAAGATATGCCCGACCGCACCCCTCTGGTAAATCATTCGCCTCAAACGAGCCATAATTCAATAATTTAAGTTGGTCAATATGTTGGCAGCAAGATAGGTATTTATCTTTGCAATTCCAAAAGAAATTCAAAGCCTGAATATGAGCCTGAATATGTCTGAATATGAATGTGCCGCAAATCCCGTGTGGAATCTTTTCTTTCGCGTGGTCGATAACTGTATGACAATCATTAAAATGACAGGTTCCCTTTGGGCGGTTTAAACTAAAGAGAAGAGGCTAATATCTTGATATTGAGAGTTTTGCCTCTCACTTGTTGATTACCAATGCGTGGCGTGTAATATTTTGTGAATGAAAATGTTAAGTACCTCTCTTTAGTGCAGACTTGCTAAAGAAAGATTATCAAGTCGCTACAACTCAACGCCTTGTGTGGCACTTATTGATAATCAGTCGGTGGCGATTAATGTTTTGATAATGAATCTGATGACATTATCCCTTTGGTTAGAATCGACCAAAGGGATTTGACGTTTTGCTTGAAGATGAATCCGTTATCGTTGACGGATTCCTTTGTTGTCAAGGCGGTTTCCTCACCGGGTATCAGCGAAAAACGATTATCCTTCCACCGGAAAGGGCGGAAGGATAACGCATTGTTTGATATTCATAATTAGTTGACCTTCAAGTGAGCCGAGGCCTGTTCCCTGCAGTTTGACTTTGGTGGCCAATCGCGGGTTATGTCTTTGATTCCGATGGCTGTCACCTCGGTGGGCTCAGTGACCGTTGTCTTCATTGGTCTTGTGGCTGTCACCTCAACGGGCTCCGTGGCTGGAAAGTAGCTGGATTTCAGTACTTTGGTAGACACACGACAGGAACATCGTCTCTTTGGCGGGCATTTATAGACCGTGCTCTCGGAAGGTCGTGATGCTTCTAATCGAGAGTGTGGATGGCGAGGCCGGAACGGAGCTTCGGTTCGAACCACGTGGTCTTCGGTGGCATTATGTTTCCGGTGTCGGCGATGTCGATGAGCTGCTGCATCGAGACAGGGTAGAGGGCGAAGGCAACCTTCATCTCACCGCTGTCAACCCTGCGCTTGAGTTCGCCGAGGCCTCTGATTCCACCAACGAAATCGATTCTCTTGTCCGTACGCAGATCCTTGATGCCGAGCACTTTGTCGAGCACGAGATTCGAGAGGATGGTAACGTCCAGGACCCCTATCGGATCCTTGTCGTCATATCTGCCAGGTAGAGCCTCCATAGAGTACCACTTGCCGTCAAGGTACATCGAGAAGTTGTGCAAATGGTCAGGAGTGTAGATCTCCCCGCCCATCTCACGGACCGTGAAGTTCTCCTCAAGAGCGGCGATGAACTGTTCCTTGGAAAGACCGTTCAGATCCTTTACGACACGGTTGTAGTCCAGGATCTTCAGCTGGCTCTCCGGGAAGCACACCGCCATGAAGAAGTTGTACTCCTCGTCTCCGGTGTGGTTCGGGTTCTGAGCCCTCTTCTCGGCTCCGACACGAGCGGCTGCTGCTGTACGGTGGTGACCGTCAGCAACATAGAAAGCGTCAACATCGTTCTGGAACAGCCTTGTGATCTGGTCGATGGTCTTGCCATCGTCGATTACCCAGAACTTGTGGCCGAACTTGTTCTCGTCGATGAAATCGTACTCCGGAGCCTTCTTGACGGTCTGTGCCACGATCTCGTTCAGGATGTGGTTGTCCTTGTAGGCGAAGAACACCGGCTCGATGTTGGCGTTCTGGATGCGGACGTGAACCATTCTGTCATCCTCCTTGTCCTTGCGTGTGAGTTCGTGCTTCTTGATCTTGCCGGAAGCGTAGTCATCCGTGTGGGCGCAGAGAACGAGTCCGTACTGGGTACGGCCTTCCATCGTCTGGGCATAGACGTAGTAGCACTCCTTAGGGTCGCGCCTGAGCCAGCCCTTGGCTTGCCACTCCTTGAAATTCTTCACGGCCTCGTCATAGACCTTCGGATCGTGGTCTTCAAGGATCGGGTTGAAGTCAATCTCCGGCTTGGTGATGTGGAGGAGGGATTTCTCTCCGGCCATCTCCTTGGCCTCTTCGGAGTTCAGCACATCGTAAGGCGGCGCAGCCACCTCTGTCACAATATCTTTCGGCGGTCTGATCGCCGCGAATGGTTTTACTCTTACCATAATATTCCTGGAAAAATTGTTGAATGAATATGCCAATATCCCTTGGCGCCCCACCTCCTGACCGTCTAAACATCAAGGTTTGACTGTATGATTCTTGGGGCTCACCTTCAGGTGGCGTAAAATGGCGTTGAAAAAGGCGGCACCGGTGCGAAAGACAGGGGCACCGCCTGTATATTCATAAAATTACTTGTTGACCTGGAAACGTGTGTTGCCCGTGGCGAAGAAGTCCACGATCTGGCGGGCGGCGGCGAGACCGGCGTTCATATTCGCCTCGGCGGTCTGGGCACCCATCTTCTTAGGGGTGGCGAAGACGCGCACGCCGAACTTCTCCTTCAGCGCGGCGTAGTTGTCCGGAGCCACGTCGGTAATATACTTCAGATCGGTTCTTTCCTCAAGGGCTTTCTCCAGTCCGGCCTCGTCGATGACCTCCTTGCGGGCGGTGTTCACCAGGCAGGCACCCTTGGGCATCTTGGTGATCAGGTCGTAGCCTATCGAACCGATGGTCTGAGGAGTGGCTGGAATATGCACGGAAATGAAGTCGCAGGATGCGTACATATGCTCAAGCGAATCGGCTGGCTCAGCTCCGGCCTCGCGGATCTTCTCCGCAGGGATGAACGGATCGATGGCCATAACGCTCATTCCGAGAGCTTCGGCTTTCTTTCCGACCAGACGGCCCACATTTCCGAAAGCTTGGATACCTACCTTCTTGCCCTGGATCTCGGATCCGGTGGCAGGGGTGAACTGGTTGCGGCACATGTAGATCATCATGGCGATGGCAAGCTCTGCGACAGCGTTGGAGTTCTGTCCCGGAGTGTTCATCACGACCACGTTGTGCGCGGTCGCGGCGGCGAGGTCAACGTTGTCATAACCGGCTCCGGCACGGACAACGATCTTCAACTGTTTCGCGGCGTCAAGCACTTCGGCTGTGACTTTGTCGGAACGGATGATAAGAGCGTCCACGTCAGCGACGGCGGCGATGAGCTCCGAAGCGTCGGCGTATTTCTCAAGAGCGGCGAACTCGTGTCCTGCCGCGGTGACAATCTCCTTGATCCCGGCGACAGCCGCCGCTGAGAAAGGCTTCTGTGTTGCGACTAATATCTTCATAATGAGCTATTTCTTAAGTTCCTCGAATTCCTTCATACAATCAACAAGGGCCTGAACGTCCTCGACGGTGCAGGCGTTGTAGAGGGAAGCCCTGAAGCCTCCGACCGAGCGGTGACCCTTGATGCCGATCATTCCGCGCTCTTTGGCGAACGCCAGGAACTCGTCCTGAAGAGCCTCGTAGCCAGGGGCCATAACGAAGCAGACATTCATCAGCGAGCGGTCCTCCTTCGCGGCGGTGCCGACAACAGAGGGTTGCGGTCTATCTCTGAATATAAAAGGTCTGCCTTCCGCTGGTTGATCTTCTGGATGGCAGGAACTCCACCGATGCTCTTGAGCCACTTGAGGGTCTCGTTCATCATAAAGATGGAGAATACAGGAGGGGTGTTGTACATAGACAGCTTCTCGATGTGGTTGCGGTAGTCAAGCATCGCAGGGAGGTACCTTGAAACCCTTCCGAGAGAGTCCTTCCTGATGATCGCGAAGATCACGCCGGCAGGACCTACGTTCTTCTGCGCGCCACCGTAGATGAGATCGTACTTGCTCACGTCCACAGGACGGCTCATAATGTCGGATGACATGTCGGCGATGAGCGGAACAGGGCAGTCGATGTCTTCCTTGATCTCGGTACCGTAGATGGTGTTGTTCGTGGTGATGTGGAAGTAGTCGATGTCCGTAGGAATCTCGTATCCCTTAGGAATGTAAGAGTAGTTCTTGTCGGCAGAGCTTGCGAGAGCGTAAGCCTCGCCGATTCCCTTGGCCTCCTTGAGGGCTTTCTTCGCCCAGACACCTGTCTCAAGATAGGCGGCCTTCTTCTCAAGGTAGTTCATAGCCACATAGAGGAACTGCAAAGACGCACCGCCTCCGAGGAACACGATCTCGTGTGTCTCGGGAATATTCAGAAGCTCTCTCCAGAGTGCGCGGCACTCGTCCATAGTCGCGTCCCACTCCTTTGTGCGGTGGGAGATGCTGAGAACAGAGACACCTGTGCCTTTGAAATCCTTGAGGGCCTCAATGGCATTGTCGATGGCCACCTGCGGAAGCAGGCAAGGGCCGGCGTTGAATACGTGTACTTTCTTCATTTCTATTTTAGTTTCAAAGTATTATTAAAATATACGGTTTAAAATCAAAACTGATTTCGCGGTAAAGATAGGCAATTAAAAGGATTTGCCCAACATTTACCGCGAAATTATAAATTATCTGTAGCCGAGGAGGTACGAGATGATGGCCATCCTGACGTACATTCCGCCGCCGGCCTGCTGGAAGTAATAGGCGTATGGGGTGTCGTCGATGTCCGTGGCGATCTCGTTGACCCTTGGGAGCGGGTGCATTATCTTCATATTCGGCTTGACGGAGCCAAGCATCGAGGCGGAGAGTCGATAGACATCCTTTACCTTATTATATTCATCCATGTCAGGGAACCTCTCCTGCTGGACTCTTGTCATGTAGAGCACGTCGCAGATGTTGAGACCATCCTCTATCCTGTCGGTCTGCCGGTAGTCAACTCCCTCACGGTCAAGGATCTCAAGATATTTCTTTGGCATATTCAATTCTTCAGGAGAGGTGAATATGAAGTGTGGGTCGAACCAGCGCAGCGCTTCCACAAGGGAGTGGACGGCACGGCCGTACTTGAGGTCTCCGACCATATTCACTGTCAATCCATTGAGTTTGCCTTGGGTCTTCTGGATGGCGTAGAGGTCGAGCAGGGTCTGCGTAGGGTGTTGGTTCGCTCCGTCGCCGGCGTTGATGACAGGCACCGACGCCACTGACGCGGCGATGTCCGCCGCTCCCGCTTGAGGGTGCCTCATCACAATCATATCCACATAGTTGGACACAATCTTTATGGTGTCCTCCAGGGTCTCTCCCTTGGTCTGGCTGGTGTTGCGGTTGTCAGGGAAGCCGATGACTCTGGCACCGAGTCTGTTGACAGCGGCCTCGAATGAAAGCCTCGTTCTGGTCGAAGGCTCGAAGAACAGGCAGGCCACCACCTTTCCGGCGAGGAAATTCTGTTCACGGTTCGCTTCGAATTCCTTTGCTACCTCAAGGATGTGAAGGACTTCGTCCTTTGAAAAATCCTGGATTGAAATTAGACTTTTAGGCATAATGTTTAAGATTTAAAGTTCGTTTATAGTACAGTTCTCGATTTTCCCGATTCTGGTCCGGAAATCCTCCTCGGAGGAAAGCCTGACCCAGGTCTGGAGCGTGCACTCCGCCCCGAAAGCCTGCCCTTTCTGCTTGAGGTCCATATCCTTGAGGATTTTCATCACACTGTTCATAGCCTCGTAGCCGAAACGGACGCTGAACCATTTCCCGGCGATCTTCTCAACGCTGCCGGCCTTGTCGAGGGCTTCGGCCGTGGATGTCTTGTAGGCCCGGATGAGTCCCGGAATCCCAAGCTTGATCCCGCCGAAATAGCGCACGACCACCACGAGCACATCGCTGAGCCCTCTGGAGTCGATCTGCCCCAAAATCGGTCTGCCGGCCGAGGATGAAGGCTCTCCGTCGTCGTTGGCCCTGAACTTGTCCCCGAGATAGCCCAACCGGTAGGCATAGCAATGATGACGGGCATCGTGGTACTTCTTTTTCAAGTCACCGACAATGCTCTTGACCTCTTCTTCTGTCTCGACGGGGAAAGCGAATGAGATGAAGCGGCTGCCATTGTCTTTGAACAGCCCTTCAGCCGGTCCGGGAACGCTCTTGTAGGAGTCTCGGATGATGTTTTCTGGTGTCTCCATTCCTAAGACACGAAATTAGCGTTTTTCACATAATTTTGCAACGGAACGGGAAATTTTGTAATTTTGAAATGGTTTTGAATCAAAAATATTTATGGTCTATAAATTCAGGGTTACACTCGCCGGAATCAAAGGATTCTACCGGGTTTACGAGATGAGGGGCGAAACGACCCTTTACGAATTCCACAAACAGATGCGTGCGGATATGGAATTTCCGCAGGATCAGTTGATTATGTTCAAGGCTATGGATGCCGGCGGCGGAGTTCTCGCACGCTATGGCTTGTTTGACCTTGGAAGCGGCACCGTGGACAATGTAACCGTGGCGCAGACTGTCAAGAACGGGGTCGCCTCGTTCCTGTACTTCTACGATGTGCCTAACCGCAAGAGCGTGATCGTCACGTTCGAGGGTGTGGAGGAGAAGCCGGAATGCTCTCCTACGATCGTCGAGGTGAAGGGACCTAATCCGATTGAATTCGAGAATGGTTATGTCGCCTTTGAGGATCTTCCTGATTCACAGCGGCATCTGCCTGGTCAGAAGCCTGACTGGGGCTCTGATGACGATGATGACGAAGGCGGCTCATCCCTTTCTCTTGACGATGACAAGGACGATGATGACGACGATGAGGAGGACGATGACGACGAGGATGGAAAGGTTGTCTTCGATGGGACAGAGGATCTGGACATCTAGCGATAGGATGCCTCAAGCGAATAAAAATCAGTTCCTTGGCTCTGAATATGTCCCAGCGGCTTCTCATAATCCTTGGACCTACCGCTGTCGGCAAGACTGACTTCAGCGTCTCGAAGGCTTTGGAATATGGTTCGCCGGTGATTTCCTGCGACTCCCGCCAAATCTTCAGGAATATGTCGATCGGGACCGCTGTCCCGAGTGCTTCGCAGCTTGCCGCAGTGAAGCATTATTTCATTCAGTCCGTTCCGGTCACGCAGGCCTACACGGCGGGGGATTACGAGTTGGAGGCTGTGGCGTTGGTCGAAAGACTTTTCGATGAGGGACACGAGACATTGGTGATGACCGGTGGCTCGATGTTTTACATAGACGCTGTCTGCAACGGGCTTGACAATCTTCCGGACGGGGATCCGGCCTTGCGGGCCGAGTTGTGGGAAAGGCTTGACAAAGAAGGCGTTGAGACTCTTGCCGAAGAGCTTCGGCTGAAGGATCCGTTGACATATTCACAGATTGACACCCGCAATAGCCAGAGGGTAATCCGGGCTTTGGAGGTCTGCCTGGTCTCTGGGAAGCCGTTCTCGTCGTTCAAGACGGGGGAAAGGCGCAAGCGTTCCTTCGAGATAGAAAAAATAGGACTGACCCGGCCGCGTGAGGAATTATATTCACGGATAAATCAGAGGGTTCTGAATATGATTGACGAGGGGCTTGTGGAGGAGGTCCGCTCTTTGCTGCCGTACAGGGATTGTCAGGCGCTTCAGACCGTCGGCTACAAGGAAATCTTTGAATATCTTGATAAAAAGATTCCTCTGGAGGAAGCTGTCCGCCTCATCCAGAGGAACACTCGTCATTACGCCAAGAAGCAGCTCACCTGGTGGCGTCGTGACCCCGACATCCGTTGGATTGACGCTTCACATCGCTGACATCGAAAACTGGTATCGAAAGCTGGTTCGGAGCGTAGCGACGCAAGGGGTTTGGGGAGAACGCTCCCCAATGCCCCACCGGGGCTGTCCCGTAAGGGACTGGGGGTGATTGGATATGGTAAAAAATAGAGGGGTGGTCAAAAGTTTTTTGGCCACCCCCTCTATTTTTTGTAT
>ERZ1034763.365-NODE-365-length-21654-cov-9.010926_pt1 | contig 21654 bp, 19 predicted proteins | sample MGYA00520701_ERZ1034763 | MGnify/ENA primary metagenome ERZ1034763 (study PRJEB33766, sample SAMN09781707) | gut metagenome | biome: gut microbiome | host: Homo sapiens | place: Madagascar | study: EMG produced TPA metagenomics assembly of the PRJNA485056 data set...
AGGACTAAATTCTACCGCCCTGTAGGGCAGTGGAATTTAAAATTTCATTTTAGGTTTGTATACATTTTTTGCAAGAACATTTGACGAAACGGCAAAGAAGCATTATAATACATTTATCTATGCATAGATATGTGCATGATATTTGGGAGAAAGTAAAATGATTAAAAGCATGACCGGATTTGGGCGCTGTGAGATTGCAGATGAAAAACGCAAATTTACCGTGGAACTGAAATCCGTAAATCACCGGTATCTTGATGTAAACATGAAGATGCCGAAAAAGTTAAATTTTTTTGAGAGTGCGATCCGCAGTCTGTTAAAAAAATATATTGAACGAGGCAAAGTGGATCTGTATATTTCCTATGAGGACTATACGGAGGAGAATTATGCACTTAAGTATAATGAGGGACTTGCCGGTGAGTATTTAAAATATCTGAATGCCATGGCAGAAACATTCCATCTGGAAAATGATGTGCGGGTAAGCACACTGTCCCGTTATCCGGATGTCTTTGTTATGGAAGAACAGGAAATGGACGAAGAAGAGCTCTGGAATGGATTGCAGAAGGCAATCTGCGGAGCATGTGAACAATTTGTTGAGACCCGTATCCGGGAAGGCGAGAACTTAAAGAAGGATCTCTGTGAGAAGTTAGATGACCTGCTTGCCGGAGTGGATTTCATTGAGGAGCGTTCTCCGCAGATTATGCAGGAGTACCGCAGCCATCTGACGGAAAAGATCCAGGAACTTTTGGGAGATACCCAGATCGATGAGGGAAGAATTGCGACAGAGGTTACGATCTATGCAGACAAGGTGTGTGTGGATGAAGAAACCGTGCGTCTGCGCAGCCATATTACCTCGATGAAGGAGACACTTTCAGAGGGCGGTCCGGTAGGACGTAAACTCGATTTTATTGCACAGGAGATGAACCGTGAAGCAAATACGATTCTCTCAAAGGCAAATAATATTGAAATTTCAGATGTGGGAATTAATCTGAAGACCGGAATCGAAAAGATCCGCGAACAGATCCAAAATATAGAATAAAGGAAGCGCGTTATGGAACAGAAAGGAAAGTTAGTTGTTATTTCCGGATTTTCCGGAGCGGGCAAAGGAACTCTGATGAAAGCACTGCTGGCAGCACATCCGGACAGGTATGCACTGTCGGTTTCTGCAACTACCAGAGATCCGAGACCGGGAGAAAAAGATGGTGTGGATTATTTTTTTGTGACGGACGAAACGTTTGATTCCATGATTCAGAAGGATGATTTTTTAGAATATGCAAAATATGTCAGCCACTCTTATGGAACTCCTCGTTCTTATGTGGAGGAAAATTTAAATCTCGGAAAGAATGTAATTTTAGAGATTGAGATACAGGGAGCATTAAAACTAAAAGAAAAAATAAAAGATGCTGTCCTGATGTTTGTTACGGCACCGGATGCCGGGACACTGCGTGACCGTCTGGTCGGACGCGGTACAGAGACTCCGGAGGTCATTGCGGCACGGCTTGCACGTGCATGTGAGGAATCCGAAGGAATTGAAAATTATGATTATTTAGTGGTAAACGATACGGTGGATCACGCATCGGCTTTGATTGATCAGCTGATCTGTGATGAGCAGTCACAAAATACCGGAAGGGATCAGGAGTATCGGGTATCTGCTAATATAGATTTTATTAATCATATGAGAGAAAATCTCAAAAGCTTTTCGAAAGGAGAATAAATATGATACATCCATCTTATGTTGAATTAATGAAAGTTGTAAATGACGAGGGCGAAATCGGTGAAGAACCGGTGGTAAACAGCCGTTACTCCATTGTTCTTGCCACAGCAAAGCGTGCAAGACAGATCATTGCCGGAGCAAAACCACTGATTGATGATCCGGTCTGCAACAAGCCGCTTTCCATTGCCGTGGAAGAGTTATACCGCGGAGAAGTAAAGATTGTACCTGGAGAGGACGAAAACTAAGAAATACCAAAAGGGAGTGACAGCTGTCATTCCCTTTTTCAAGTGAGAGGTTATATGAAATTATTATTTGTTTCACTCGGATGTGACAAAAATCTGGTAGATTCCGAGTACATGATCGGTATGCTTACCAGTCATGGAATTGAACTGACGGATGATGAAACGGAAGCGGATATCATTATTGTCAACAGCTGCTGTTTTATCGGCGATGCAAAAGAAGAAAGCATTAACACCATTCTGGAAATGGCAGAGCAGAAAAAAACAGGCTGCTGTAAATCACTCATTGTCACTGGCTGCCTGACACAGCGTTATCAGGATGAAGTGAAAAAAGAAATACCGGAAGTAGATGCTATTTTAGGAACCAATTCCTATGATTCCATTGTAGAGGCACTCGAGGAGACCCTGCAACATAAATTTTATAAAAATTTTCATACGCTCAGCGGACTGCCGCAGCTGTCGACCAAACGGACGGTTACGACAGGTGGACATTATGCATATCTGAAAATTGCAGAGGGATGCAACAAAAACTGCACCTACTGTGTGATCCCGTCTGTGCGCGGACGTTACCGCAGTGTTCCGATGGACGAGCTGGTTACGTCAGCAGAAGAACTGGTTGCAGGAGGCGTAAAGGAACTGATCCTTGTTGCGCAGGAGACAACGCTTTACGGTGTGGATCTGTATGGGAAAAAATGCCTGCATGAATTGTTAGACCGCCTGAATGGGATTTCCGGTCTGTTCTGGATTCGTATTATGTACTGTTATCCGGAAGAAATCTATGAGGAACTGATTGATTCTATGATTAGGGATAAGAAGGTCTGTCACTATCTGGACATGCCGGTTCAGCACTGCAACGATACGATTTTGCAGCGTATGGGAAGAAAAACAAATAAAAAAGAACTGATCGAGAGAATCCATTATTTGAGAAAACGTGTCCCGGATATCACCTTGCGGACCTCTTTGATCTGCGGATTCCCGGGGGAGACAAAAGAGCAGCACGAAGAACTGATGCAGTTTGTCAATGATATGGAATTTGACCGTCTCGGAGCGTTTACTTATTCCGCGGAGGAAGGAACACCGGCAGCAGAAATGCCGGATCAGGTGCCGCAGGAACAAAAAGAAGAATGGCAGGCAGATGTCATGGAACTTCAGGAAGAAGTGATTTTTGACAAGAATGAAGCCATGAAAGGTACGGTTTTGTATGCGTTTATTGAAGGACAGGTTGCGGATGAAAACAATACCTACGTCGGCAGAACCTACCGGGATGCGCCAAATGTAGACGGATATATTTTTATCAATACAGACGAAGAACTTTTAACCGGAGATATTGTGAAGGTGGAAGTTACCGGTGCATATGAATATGACCTGATCGCTACGATTGTAAAATAGGAGGAACAATTATGAATTTACCAAATAAATTAACGACTTTCCGTGTGATTCTTATTCCGTTTTTTGTATTTTTCCTGTTAGCTCCATACTTTGAAGGATACGGAAATTACATTGCGCTTGTTATTTTTATTGTCGCAAGCCTGACGGATTTTCTGGATGGAAAAATTGCAAGAAAGTACAATCTTGTGACAAATTTCGGAAAGTTTATGGACCCGCTGGCAGACAAGCTTCTGGTCTGCTCTGCACTGATCTGTTTGATTGCACTTGACAGAATTCCGGCATGGATTGTGATTGTGATTATTTCCCGCGAGTTTATTATCAGCGGATTCCGTCTGATTGCTGCAGACAATGGTGTAGTGATCGCTGCAAGCTACTGGGGCAAGTTTAAAACCGCATCCCAGATGGTCACCGTGATTCTTCTGGTACTGAATATTCAAAATACGGTATTTACAGTACTCGGAACGGTATTTATTTATATTTCCCTGGTACTTACCGTCGTATCTCTGATTGATTATATCGCAAAAAACAAAGAAGTATTAAAGGATCAGAACTAATGAAAATTGACAGACTTCTGGCAGAACACCAGCTGCTGGTGACGACAGCCGAGAGCTGTACCGGAGGACTGGTAGCGTCTGCACTGGTAGATATTCCGGGAATTTCCGATTATTTTAAAGAGGGATATATCACTTATGCTCCCGAAGCAAAAGAAAAGATACTGGGCGTATTGCCGGAGACCATTTCCGATTATGGTGTCGTGAGTGAACAGACCGCACAGGAGATGGCGGAAGGTGCTGCAAAACAGGCACACGCGGGATGTGCGGTGGCTACAACGGGGGTTGCCGGACCCGGGGGAGGAACTTTAAAGACTCCGGTGGGAACGGTTTGTTTTGGATGTTTTGTGCAGGGAAAGATATTTTCCGGGACAGAACATTTTACCGGTACAAGAAGTGAAATAAGACATGCGGCTGCGGCATATGCCATTGCATTTCTGGAGCGGTGTATCATCAAAACATATGGAGGAACCTTATGCGAATCATAGCAGGAACAGCGCGCAGCCTGCCGCTGAAAACAATTGAGGGGCTGGAAACGCGCCCGACAACAGACAAGATCAAAGAGACATTATTCAATATGCTGCAGAATGATGTGCCGGGATGTTATTTCCTGGATCTGTTTGCGGGCAGCGGTCAGATCGGGTTAGAAGCAATCAGCCGCGGAGCTTTGTATGCGGTTTTTATTGAGAATAACCGGAAAGCGGCCAAATGCATTGAAGATAATATTGCATTCACAAAATTTACGAAGGAATCCAGACTGCTTACCACGGATGTGATCAGCGGAATCAGCAGTCTGGAGGGAAAATATACATTTGATATTATTTTTATGGACCCGCCATACCGGCAGGGACTTGAAGAAGATGTGCTGCGTTTCCTTTCAAAATCAAGTGTGTTGAAACCTGACACCATGATTATTGTGGAAGCATCGCTGGATACGGATTTTTCTTATCTGGATGAGCTGGGATTTTCCGTGATAAAGTTCAAAAAATATAAGACAAACATGCATGTCTTTATTCAACAGAAGAGGGTATAACAAACATGAAAAAAGCAATTTATCCGGGAAGTTTTGATCCACTGACATTCGGACATATGGACATCATCAACCGTGCTTCAAGAATTGTGGATGAGCTGGTCGTCGGAGTGCTCAACAACAGCGCAAAAAATTCGTTGTTTTCTTTAGAAGAACGTGTTAGTATGATAGAAGAGATGACAAAGGATATTCCAAACGTTACGGTGGCGTCCTTTGATGGTCTGTTGGTAGAGTTTATGAATAAAATAGATGCTACCATTATCGTGCGTGGGCTTCGTGCAGTGACAGATTTTGAGTACGAGCTGCAGATCGCACAGGCGAACCATGTGCAGGATTCTAATATTGAAACCATTTTCCTGACAAGTGATCTTTCTTATTCCTATTTAAGTTCGACAATTGTCAAGGAATTTGCGTCCTACGGTGGAGATATTTCCAACTTTGTACCGGAACGTTTTATTGAACGGATTTATAAGAAATATGAGAACAGATAGGAGAGATTTTCACTATGAGCAGTAAGATGGAACAGATTATTGAGGAAATCGAAGAGTATATTGATGGCTGTAAATTCCAGCCGCTCTCAAGTACAAAGATTATTGTCAACAAAGAAGAATTAGAAGAACTTATTGCGGAACTTCGTGCCAAAACACCGGAAGAAGTAAAGCGTTATCAGAAGATTATCAGCAATAAGGAAGCAATTTTAGCAGATGCACAGGCGAAGGCGGATCAGATCATTGCACAGGCACAGGTGCAGACCAACGAACTTGTCAGCGAGCATCAGATTATGCAGCAGGCATATGCACAGGCAAATGAAGTTGTTATGATCGCAACCAAGCAGGCTCAGGAAATTTTAGACAATGCTACCAATGAGGCAAACAGTCTGCGTGTCAGTGCCATGGGATATGCGGATGACCAGCTGCATGAGATCGAGGAGGTTTTGTCTAATTCCATCGAGACTTCTCAGGCGCGGTATGACAGTCTGATTTCTTCACTACAGGGTTTCCTTGATGTAGTGACAAAGAACCGGGCACAGCTGTTTCCACAGACAGAAGCAGCAGAGGAGGCAGCCGCTTCTGCCGGACAGGCAGCAGAGTCTGCAGAGGAGCCACAGATTACCAATATTTCAGCTTCAGATGAGGATGCCCAGGAAGAGTAAAGGAATACAGCATCCAACGGTTAACAGTAAGAGGATTATTTTCTGTAATACATAGTTCCGGAGCGAGAGGCCGGTCTGGTGAAGGATGGAAGAGACCTGAAAAATGCCGGACAATCCTCCCCATGACAGGAATAACACTGCCAGAAGAGATTTTATCTGTCTGGTGCAGGCAGAGGTGGAAAGCAGCGCAACACCGTTTGTAACTTCTAAGAATCCGGTGGCGGCCAGAGAAAACCAATGCGCCGGAAACGGCAGTGTCTGCAGCATTTCGCAGAAAATGGAAAACAGGATGATATAGCCGCATATTTTGATCAGGGTTTCAAATCCGTGAATGATGCCGGCATCAATGATTTGCATATCCATATGAAATCTTGATGCCGTTTCTTTTTGTGTAGAAGAAGGGGTTCTGTGATATAATAACAGCATACTCATTCCATACAAAAACGGAATGCCATAGATCAGAAAAACATATACAGGAGATAACGGAAGCTGCAAAATTTCCTGAATGGCGGTTATGACAAATACGGGACTTAAGTTGTTTGTAAAGCAGCATAAGGCAGAGGCTTTTTCCCGGGAGATATAGTTACTGCTGTAAAAGTCGGCAGTCAGTTTGCAGCCGATGGGAAATCCAAACAAAAAACCACACAGTACGATGTAGCAGGCAGAAAATTTTTTCGGAAGAATTTCACTGCGCAGAATGACATACGAGAGGACACAAAAAGGGAGCAGTGTCGGAAGAATCTGTGTAAACCACAGCTGCAGCCCCTGTTTTGATGCCGAGACTGCTGCGTGGGGGAAACAGATAAAAAACAAAAACAGTATGCAACAGAGAAGAGTAAATACAAATTTTTTCATGATACAGTTTATGTGAGACAGGAGGAGTATATGAGCACATTAGAGCATTTATATCCGGAAAGGGTATTTTATTATTTCAAGCAGATCGCAGCAATTCCACATGGATCGGGAAACACCAAAGCGATCAGTGATTACCTGGTAAAATTTGCAAAAGAACACGCACTGACCTGGTATCAGGATGAAGCAAACAATGTGGTTCTTGTCAAGGAAGCATCCAAAGGTTATGAAAAGGCTCCGGCGATCATCATTCAGGGACACATGGATATGGTCTGTGAAAAAGAAAAAGACTGTAATCTTGACATGGATAAAGAAGGGCTGCGCCTGTATGTAGATGGAGATTTCCTGAAGGCAGAAGGGACAACGCTTGGCGGAGATGACGGAATTGCAGTGGCATATGCGCTGGCAATTTTGGAATCAGATGAAATTTCCCATCCGAAATTAGAAGTTGTGATTACCGTGGATGAAGAAATCGGAATGCTGGGGGCGGCTGTCATGGATCTGTCTATGCTGACCGGACATACCATGTTAAATATTGACAGTGATGAAGAGGGAATTTTCCTGACCGGCTGTGCGGGCGGTATGGCATTAAATGTTTCCATTCCCGTAACCCGTGTCAGACAGACGGGAAAGAAACTTTCTCTTATTGTGACCGGGCTTTCCGGCGGACATTCCGGCAGTGAGATCGATAAAGAACATGGAAATGCAGATCTTTTGATGGGACGCCTGCTGTATGGAATCTTTTCGCGTTCCCCGTTTGGAATTCTCACTTTGCATGGTGGGTTAAAGGACAATGCAATTCCAAGAGAATGTGAGGCAGAAATCCTGATTCCGGCAGAAAATACGCAGATTGTCTGTGAATATGTAAAAGAACTGAATGAAATATTAAAAAAAGAACTGGTGGAAACAGATCCGGGCGTGCAGGTGCTGATAGAAGAACAGGGCAATGCTGAAGCGGAAATATTAGATTATCATTCGGTAAGCCGTGTCATTTTTTATCTGCGCAATGTGCCAAACGGAATTCAGCATATGAGCCAGCTGTTAAACGGTCAGGTAGAAACTTCCTTAAATCTTGGAATTCTGGAATTAAAAGAAGATGCCTTGACGTCGCTTACTTCGATCCGAAGCAGTGTAAAAACTCGCAAAGAAGATCTGTGTGCACGTGTTACGATGCTTGTGGAGATGCTTGGAGGAGAAGCAGAAGTGGAAGGTGATTATCCGGCGTGGGAGTATCGCACGGATTCTGCGCTGCGTCCGCAGGTAGAAAAAGTATACGAAGAGCTGTTTCATAAAAAACCTGTATTTTCCACGATTCATGCAGGGCTGGAGTGTGGCCTTCTTTCTGAAAAAATTCCGGATCTCGACTGCGTTTCTTTCGGACCGGACAATTTTGACATTCACACGCCAAAAGAGCATTTATCCATTACTTCTACCGGAAGAGTATGGGATTTCCTTGTTGCATTTCTGCAGCAGGCAAACGTATGATTCGCCTGGACAAATTCCTAGCGGATTCCGGCGTCGGCACACGCACCGATGTGAAAAAACGAATCCGCGAGGGGCGAATTACGGTAAATGATGCGGTGGCAAAGAAACCGGATCTTAAGGTTGATCCGGAACAGGATCAGATTCTGTTTGATCATCGTCCGGTGATTTATGAGAAGTATTCCTATTATCTCTTTCATAAACCGGCGGGCTGTGTGACGGCAAGATGTGACCGGTTAAACCGGACGGTTATGGATTTCTTCCCGGAGTCCATGCGAAAAGAGTTTGCACCGGTCGGAAGACTGGATAAGGATACGGAAGGTTTTTTGCTGATTACAAATGACGGAGAACTCACGCATCGCCTGCTGTCACCGGCATACCATGTCAAAAAAACGTATTTTGTACAGGTAGATCAGAAAATTCCAGATACGACGGCAGGACAATTTGCAGAGGGCGTGGACATCGGCGATGAGAAGCGCACACTTCCGGCAGATCTCAAAATCCTTGGGGATCGTGAGGCGGAACTTACGATTTCGGAAGGCAGATTTCACCAGGTGAAGCGTATGTTTGCGTCGGTTGGATGTAAGGTGACATATCTGAAACGGATCTCCATGGGAGCACTTACACTTGGAACATTAGAAAAGGCAACTTACCGTAAACTTACGGAACAGGAACTGGCTTCCCTGAAAAAAGAAGCGGAAAATAAACAATCATCAGGAGTATAAAATTATGTACGAAGGGTATCTGCCGATTTCAAAACAGGATATGCAGGAACGCGGGATTAAACAGCTGGATTTTGTATATGTGTGCGGAGACGCATATGTAGATCATCCGTCTTTTGGTCATGCAATCATTGCCAGACTGCTGGAGGCACATGGCTATACGGTGGGAATCATTGCGCAGCCGGACTGGAAGGATGATGCTTCTATTTCTGTGCTTGGCGTTCCAAGACTTGGCTTTTTGGTTTCTGCCGGAAATATGGATTCTATGGTGAATCATTATTCGGTATCCAAAAAACGCCGTGCAACCGATTCCTATACCCCGGGAGGCGTAATGGGAAAGCGACCGGATTATGCTACCGTGGTGTACTGTAATCTGATCCGGCATACATACAAGAAGACCCCGATCATTATCGGTGGAATTGAAGCCAGTCTGCGTCGTCTGGCACATTATGATTACTGGTCCAACAAGGTGAAACGTTCGATCCTGCTTGATTCCGGTGCAGATCTGATTTCTTATGGAATGGGAGAACACAGTATCATTGAAATCGCAGATGCATTGAATGCCGGAATCGATGTGCATGATATTACCTTTATTGACGGAACCGTATTTAAAACAAAAAACCGTGATCTGATCTATGATGCCATCGAGTTACCGGATTATGATGAGATCAAAGAAAATAAGCGTTCGTTTGCGCAGAGTTTTTATAAGCAGTACTGTAATACAGATCCATTTTCCGGAAAGCGCCTGTTTGAGCCTTACGGTGGAACCACATTTGTTGTGCAGAATCCACCGGCAAAGCCATTGACACAGACGGAAATGGATGAAGTCTATGCACTTCCGTATATGCGGAATTATCATCCGTCATATGAAAAAGACGGAGGGGTTCCTGCAATCCGGGAGATTAAGTTTTCCATGATCAGCAACCGCGGATGTTTTGGTGGATGCAGTTTCTGCGCGCTGACGTTTCATCAGGGAAGAATTATTCAGACGAGAAGCCACGAGTCGATCATTGATGAGGCAAAACAGATCATTCAGGAACCGGACTTCAAAGGGTATATTCATGATGTCGGAGGACCTACGGCGAATTTCCGTGCACCGGCATGCAAAAAGCAGATGACGAAGGGGGCATGTCCGACGAAGCAGTGCCTGTTCCCGAAACCATGTAAGAATCTGGAGGTAGATCATAAGGATTACATTGCCCTGTTGAAAAAGCTGCGAGTGCTTCCGGGTGTGAAAAAAGTATTTATCCGTTCGGGTATCCGGTTTGATTATCTGATGTATGATAAGGATCGTACATTTTTGCGGGAACTGTGCGAGCATCATGTGAGCGGGCAGTTGAAGGTGGCACCGGAACATATCAGCAATACCGTTTTACAGAAACTGGGAAAGCCAAGTGTGGAAGTGTATAACAGTTTTGTAAAAGCGTATAAAGATATGAATAAAAAAATCGGAAAAGAGCAGTATCTTGTGCCGTATCTGATGTCTTCCCATCCGGGATCGACGCTGAAAGAAGCGGTTGAACTGGCAGAGTATCTGCGGGATTTAGGTTACATGCCGGAACAGGTACAGGATTTTTATCCGACACCGTCAACGATTTCTACCTGCATGTATTATACAGGACTGGACCCGCGGACAATGGAACCTGTATATGTGGCAACCAATCCGCATGAAAAAGCCATGCAGCGTGCACTGATCCAGTATCGCAACCCGAAAAATTACGATCTGGTACATGAAGCATTAATCAAAGCAGGACGTCAGGATCTGATCGGATTTGATTCCAAATGTCTGATCCGTCCACGCCGGCCGAAAAAAGACGCGGGTACTTCCTACCGGTCATCCAGACAGGGAAAGAAGGCACCGGCAGGCAAGGCTGCTGCCGGAAAGATGGTGACCGCAAAACACAAAAAGAAAACCATCCGCAACATCCATAAAAAGAAGTAGGAAACGTTATGAAAACATTTACCATCGGCACGAACGATGCCAACCAGCGGTTTGATAAATATTTAAAAAAACTGCTGCCCAATGCATCGGTCAGTTTTTTATATAAGATGCTTCGAAAAAAGAATATTACTTTGGACGGGAAAAAAGCAACCGGGAAGGAGACGCTGCAAAAAGGCGCGCAGGTAGCGGTGTTTTTCAGTGATGAAACACTGCATAAATTTATGCAGGATACAAAAAAACTGCAGGAAGAGTTTCACATGCTGCAGCGTCTGCCAATGAAGGGGCTTTCCATCATTTATGAAGATACGGATATTCTCATCGCGGATAAGCCATACAATATGCTTTCCCAGAAAGCAAAAGAACAGGATCTGTCTGCCAATGAATATCTGCTCGGCTATCTGATCCGGAGCGGGGCACTTTCTCTGGAGACATTCGGCACGTTTCGTCCGTCAGTGTGCAACCGGCTGGACCGCAATACGACAGGACTTCTTCTGATGGGCAAAACGCTTGCCGGCGCACAGATGCTTTCCGAGGGGCTGCGGGAACGTACCATTCATAAATTTTACCGTGCCATTGTATCCGGGAACGTTACAAAACCGGTACATCTGTCCGGATGGCTTATCAAAGACGAACATACCAATCAGGTAAAGATTCTGACACAGGAACAAAAAGATGCTGTACGGATTGAGACTTCTTATACGTCCGTACAGGCGAAAGGAACATGCAGTCTGTTGGAAATCTGCCTGATTACCGGAAAAACACATCAGATTCGTGCACATCTGGCATCTGTCGGTCATCCGGTTATCGGAGATCGCAAGTATGGGGACCCGTCAGTGAATCACAAATTTTATAGTACCTTTCATGTGGATCATCAGCTGCTTCATGCGTATCGTCTGGAATTTCCGGACGGAAGAGTTTTTACTGCTCCGATGCCCGAAATATTTAAAGAAATTATGGAAAAGGAGCGTGGATAGCAGATGCCGACCTGGAATTCAAGGGGACTGCGCGGATCAACACTGGAGGATCTGTTAAACCGTACAAACGAAAAATATGCACAGAACGGTCTGGCGCTGATCCAGAAGATCCCGACACCGATTACTCCTATTAATATTGATAAAGAAACCAGACACATCACACTTGCCTATTTTGAACAGAAAAGTACCGTGGATTATATTGGAGCTGTACAGGGAATTCCGGTGTGTTTCGATGCAAAAGAATGCAACACCGACACCTTTCCGCTTGCCAATGTTCATCCGCATCAGGTGGCTTTTATGGAGCAGTTTGAAAAGCAGGAGGGAATAGCGTTTCTTCTGATATCTTTTACGCACAGGGAGGAATTTTATTATCTGCGTTTTTCCGATCTGGAGAAGTTCTGGAACCGGGCTCTGGATGGTGGACGGAAAAGCTTTCGGTATGAGGAGCTGAATCCGGCCTATTTTCTGCCAAAGGTATCAGGGATACTGATTCCCTATCTTCAGGTTCTCCAGAAGGATTTAGAGGACAGGGATTGACAATCTTTGGAATATTTCTTATAATAGCGTTGTTTCATGTGCTACCAAATTATCACGGTATCACTTTAAAATAGTAAAGCGAGAGGTTCGATTATGACAGACCAGATGTTACATACGCCGGACGGAGTCCGGGATATTTATAACGGAGAGTGCAAACAGAAACTACTGTTGCAGGAGAGATTACACGATGTATTGCGTCAATATGGATATCGTGATATTCAGACACCAACGTTTGAATTTTTTAATATTTTTGGAAAAGAAATCGGTACAACACCATCCAAAGATCTGTATAAGTTTTTTGACAAGGACGGAAGCACGCTGGTACTTCGTCCGGATTTTACTCCATCTATTGCAAGAAGTGCTGCAAAGTACTATACCGAGGATGATATGCCGGTAAAACTTTGTTATATGGGAAACACGTTTATCAATTCCAACGCGTATCAGGGACGCTTAAAGGAAACGACACAGTGCGGTGCGGAGCTGATCGGAGACGGAACGGTTGCCGCTGACGCAGAAATACTTGCCATGGTAGTGGAGTCCCTTCTTTCGAGCGGACTGAAAGAATTTCAGATCTCGGTGGGACATGCACAGTTTTTCCGCGGGCTGGCAGAGGCGGCAGGACTTGATGAGGAACAGCAGCAGGAATTAAGAGAACTGCTTGCCAATAAAAATTATTTCGGTGTGGAAGAAATGGTAGAGGGAATGCATTTAAATGACACGTTAAAGAAACTGTTTTCCCTTCTCGGAAGTTTTGAGACACAGGTAGAAGAACTTGCTGAGGCAAAGTCTCTTGCTTCGGATTACCCGAACATTCTTTCCGCAATTACTGATCTGGAAAAACTCGGATCGTTTCTGCGGTTATACGGAATTGAAAAATACGTTTCGTTTGAACTCGGAATCATCAGCAATTACCATTATTATACCGGTATTATTTTTGCAGGATATACGTTTGGAACAGGAGAACCTGTGGTAAAGGGAGGACGCTATGACAGGCTGCTTACATATTTCGGAAGAAAAGCACCGGCCATTGGTTTTGCCATTGTTGTGGACCAGCTTCTTTCCGCTCTTTCCAGACAAAAGATCACACTTCCGTCCGAAGAGAAAAATCAGATGATCGTTTACGCGGAAAATAAGATTGCGGAAGCAGTAGAAAAAGCGAAAGAACTTCGCGCTCAGGGAATTTCGGTTTCTCTGATCCAGATGCAGGAAGGCCGGAGCAAAGATGATTATCTGAGCTATGCCATGAAGGATCACGTTTCAAAAGTAGAATTTATAGAGGAAGCATAGGAGGAGATCATGGAAGAAAAGAGATATCTGACGTTTGCACTGGGAAAGGGACGTCTGGCAAAAAAGACACTCGAACTGTTTGAAAAAATAGGAATCACCTGTGATGAGATCCGTGATCCGGATACCCGTAAACTGATCTTTGTCAATGAGGAACTTGGACTTCGGTTTTTCCTTGCCAAGGGACCGGATGTGCCTACATATGTAGAGTATGGTGCAGCCGATATTGGAATTGTCGGAAAAGACACGATTTTAGAAGAGTCGAGAAATATTTATGAAGTGCTGGATCTTGGATTCGGAAAATGCAAAATGTGCATCTGTGGACCGGAAAGTGCTGCGGAACTTTTGCAGCATCATGAACAGATCCGTGTGGCAACCAAGTATCCGCGGATTGCCAAAGATTATTTTTATAACAAAAAACATCAGACGGTTGAGATTATCAAGCTGAATGGTTCCATCGAACTTGCACCGATCGTTGGACTATCAGAGGTAATCTGTGATATAGTAGAGACAGGTACGACCTTGCGTGAAAACGGGCTGACGGTGTTAGAGGAAGTTTGTCCGCTTTCTGCACGCGTGGTCGTAAACCAGGTAAGTATGAAAATGGAAAATGAACGAATCACAAAACTGATCCGCGATTTGAAAAAAGTCATTTAGGAGGGACATCATGAGAATTTTAAAACTTACAGAGGATACCAGAAAAGATATTCTGCAGAATCTCTTAAAAAGAAGCCCGAATAATTACGGTGAGTTTGAAGGCCGTGTAAACGCCATTATTGAAGAAGTGCGAAATAACCGCGATCAGGCAGTTTTTAATTATACCAAGCAGTTTGACGGCGCGGACATCAATGCCGGCAATATTCTTGTAACAGAAGAAGAGATTGCCGAGGCCTATGAACAGGTTGACACGACATTGCTTGCAGTGATCCGCAAGTCTCTTGTAAATATCAAAAAATATCATGAAAAACAGGTACAGAATTCCTGGTTTACGACAGAGGACGGTATCATTCTTGGACAGAAAGTTACCGCACTTGCGACGGTTGGTGTCTATGTTCCGGGCGGAAAGGCCGTGTATCCTTCTTCCGTACTGATGAATGTTCTTCCGGCAAAAGTTGCGGGAGTAGACCGTATTGTAATGTGTACGCCACCAGGCAAAGATGGAAAAGTATATCCTTCCACTCTGGTTGCAGCCAAAGAAGCCGGAGTTGATGAGATCTATAAAGTCGGTGGAGCACAGGCAATTGCTGCCATGGCATTTGGAACCGAAAGTGTGCCAAAGGTTGACAAGATTGTCGGACCGGGAAATATTTATGTCGCACTTGCCAAAAAAGCAGTGTTTGGTTATGTCAGCATTGATTCCATTGCAGGACCGAGTGAGATTTTAGTGCTTGCGGATGAGACTGCAAATCCACGCTATGTTGCAGCGGATCTGTTATCCCAGGCAGAACATGATGAGATGGCATCTGCAATTCTGATCACCACAAGCCAGAAACTTGCAGAAGAAGTATCTGCAGAGATTGATCAGTTTGTCGCAGAACTTTCCAGAAAAGAGATCATCCAGAAGTCCCTGGACAATTACGGATATATTCTTGTGGCAGATAATATGGAAGAAGCAATTGATACCGTAAATGCGATTGCATCCGAACATATGGAAATCGTCACAGCAGATCCGTTCCACGTAATGACAAAGATCCGCAATGCCGGTGCTATCTTTATCGGAGAGTATTCCTCCGAGCCGCTTGGCGATTACTTTGCCGGACCAAACCATGTTCTTCCGACAAACGGAACGGCCAAGTTCTTTTCCGCACTTTCCGTGGATGATTTTATTAAAAAGTCCAGCATTATTTCTTACTCACGGGAAGCGCTTGAAAAAGTACATAAAGATATTGAGCAGTTTGCAGAATGTGAGAAACTGACCGCACATGCAAACTCCATCCGCGTTCGGTTTGAGTAGTATATGGGAAAGAAAGTCTAAAAGGAGCAGATTATGGAAAAAAGACAGATCAGCACAACACGCAAAACAAAAGAGACGGACATTCAGGTGACTTTAAATCTGGATGGAAGCGGTATTTCCCATATTGAGACAGGCATTGGATTTTTTGATCATATGCTGGAGGGATTTTCCAAGCACGGTTTCTTCGATCTGCATATGGAATGTGATGGAGATCTTCAGGTCGACAGCCATCATACGATCGAAGACTGCGGAATCGTACTTGGAGATGCGATCAAAAAGGCATTGGGGGACAAAAGCGGAATCAAACGATTTGGAAGCTGTATCCTTCCGATGGATGAGACACTTGTTTTGTGTGCGGTAGATCTTTCCGGACGTCCATATCTTGTATTTGACGGCGAATTTACTACGGAGCGTCTGGGAACACTTGATACCGAAATGATCCGTGAATTTTTCTATGCGGTCTCCTACAGTGCGGGCATGAATCTGCACATTAAGGTGTTAAGCCCCGGAAATAATCATCATATGGCAGAAGCGATGTTTAAGGCATTTGCCAGAGCTTTGGATGAAGCGGTTTCCCATGATCCGAGAGTAAAAGGAATTCTGTCAACGAAAGGAAGTTTGTAATACATGAAACAAAAAAACATTGTCGCGACGCTTTATTTAAAAGATGGTCATGCAGTAAGATCCATGACCGATTTTACGCCGGTAGATGCGAATGTTTATCGACTGTGCCAGTTATACAACGACAGTGGAGTTGACAAGATCATTATTTTTGACCTGTCTACCAGCGATGATGAGCATGAAAAGAATGTCAATACGATTCGAAACATCAATCGCAACATTGATATTAAAGTATGCGCAGGAGGAAACATTAACCGTCTGGAAGACATCAAAAAACTTTTGTTTGCGGGATGCCTTCAGGTGATTTTGAATGCTTCTAAGCCTTCGAGCATCGGACTGGCGGAGGAAGCCAGTGCACGTTTTGGCAAAGACCGGATTCTGCTCTCTATCAACAATGTGGATTTTATTTTTAAGAATCAGGATTCGATTGAAAATACATTCCATGAAGCACTGGTGTTAAATCCGGAAATTCTGGATGCACTGGAAAATCTGACCAACATTCCGTATGTGGTGGAACTTCCGGATTATAATTTTGACGAGATCGTAAGGCTGCTGAAGCGGGAAAAAATCCGAGGAATTGCGGGTCCGTTCATCAATGATACTTCAACGGATATTATGAAGTTAAAGTCTTCTCTGCTTCAGGAAGGCATCAATATGTATAATTTTGCACCGGATCTGTCCTGGGAGGATCTGAAACTGAATTCGGACGGAATGGTTCCGGTCATTGTGCAGGATTACCGTACAGATGAAGTGCTGATGCTTGCATACATGAACAAAGAGGCGTTTGATACGACAATTAATCTCGGGAAAATGACTTACTGGAGCAGAAGCCGTGATGAACTCTGGACCAAAGGCCTGACTTCCGGGCATTTCCAGTATGTGAAATCCCTGACGGCTGACTGCGACTTTGATACGATTCTGGCAAAAGTCTCCCAGGTAGGGGCTGCCTGTCACACCGGAAACCGTACCTGTTTTTTCAATAGCATCGTACAAAAAGAGTATGTTGAGAAAAATCCGCTGAAGGTACTTGAGAGCGTGTATGATATTATCAAGGAACGTAAAGCACATCCGCAGGATGGTTCCTATACCAATTATCTGTTTGGGAAAGGAACCGATAAAATTTTGCAGAAACTTGGGGAAGAGTGTACGGAAATTGTAATTGCAGCGAAAAATCCGGAACCGGAAAACATCAAATACGAGATTTCCGATTTTCTGTATCACTGTATGGTGCTTATGGTGGAAAAAGGCATTACCTGGGAAGAGATTGCCAATGAACTTGCCCAGCGATAAAAAATAAATGTTAAGAGGTATCTATGAGAAAACTAGCTTTAAGTGACGAGATTCTGATGCAGATTGAAAAACCTGCACGCTATATCGGTAATGAGCTGAATTCTGTAGTAAAAGATGACACATCGCAGATTCGTTTTGCGATGTGTTTTCCTGATGTATACGAAATTGGTATGTCACATCTTGGAATTCAGATCCTATACGACATGTTTAACCGCAGAGAGGACACCTGGTGTGAACGTGTCTATTCTCCATGGCCGGATCTGCATAAAATTATGAAGGAGCAGAATATTCCGCTGTTCGGACTTGAGTCCCAGGAACCGATCAAAAACTTTGATTTTGTCGGTCTGACTCTGCAGTATGAGATGTGCTACACCAATATTTTACAGATTCTGGATCTGGCACAGATTCCGCTTCTTTCGGCTGAACGTGGGGACGAAGACCCGATTATTTTAGGTGGAGGACCATGTTCTTATAATCCGGAACCGATTGCAGACTTTTTTGATTGTTTTTATATTGGAGAAGGGGAGACACAGTATGATACATTTTTAAATCTCTATAAGTCGATGCGGGCATCCGGACAGTATTCAAGAAAGACATTTCTGCATGAGGCGGCAAAAATAGAGGGCATTTATGTCCCGTCGCTGTATGAAGTCCGTTACAAAGAAGATGGCACGATAGCGGCATTTACTCCTGTTTATGATGATATTCCGGCAACCATCAAAAAGCAGGTGGATATGGATCTGACCGGCTCGGTTTATCCGGAAAAACCGGTGGTTCCATTTATCAAAGCAACACAGGATCGCGTGGTGCTTGAAATACAGAGGGGCTGTATCCGCGGATGCCGTTTCTGTCAGGCCGGCATGATTTACCGGCCAAACCGGGAAAAGGGCGTAAAACGACTGAAAGAACTTGCACAAACCATGCTTGCATCGACCGGCTATGAAGAGATTTCCTTAAGTTCTCTCAGTTCATCGGATTATTCCGATCTGGAGGAACTGATCAATTTCCTGATTGAGGAGTGTGACAAAAAACATGTCAATATTTCCCTGCCATCCCTTCGTATTGATGCCTTTTCCCTTGATATTATGCAGAAAGTGCAGGACATCAAAAAAAGCAGTCTGACATTTGCCCCGGAGGCAGGTTCCCAGAGACTGCGAAATGTCATCAATAAAGGCCTGACGGTTGACAATATTCTGACCGGTTCCCATGATGCGTTTGTCGGCGGCTGGAATAAGGTCAAGCTTTATTTTATGCTTGGACTTCCAACGGAAACAGAAGAAGATATGCGGGCGATCCCGGAACTGGCAAACGAGATTGCCGCTTTGTATTATGACACCGTGCCAAAGGAACAGAGAAACGGAAAATGCCAGATTACAATCAGTACTTCCTTTTTTGTACCGAAACCTTTTACCCCGTTCCAGTGGGCTACCATGTTAGACCCATCAGATTATCTGGCGCGTGCCAAGATTGTCAATGATCATGTAAAGGAACAGTTAAACCACAAGAGTATCCGTTACAACTGGCATGAAGCCGATGTGACGGTATTGGAAGGAATTCTTGCGCGCGGAGACCGTAAGATTTCAAAAGCAATTCTTTATGTGTATGAACACGGCGGATTTTTCGATGCGTGGTCGGAATTCTTTCACTATGATCTGTGGCTGGAGGCATTTGCTGCATGTGGCATTGATATTGATTTTTATACCAAGAGAGCACGAAGCGACGATGAAATTTTCCCGTGGGATTTTATTGATGTCGGTGTGACAAAGGCATTTATGCTGCGTGAATGGAAAACCGCGCTCAGTGAGACGGTGACGCCAAACTGCCGGATGCGCTGCTCCGGATGTGGTGCAAGACAATTTGGAGGAGGTGTCTGCTTTGAAAATCAGAATTAAATTTCGAAAATGGGGTGTCATGAAATTCATCGGACACCTGGATATGATGCGCTATTTTCAGAAAGCGGTCCGGCGTGCAAAGATTGATATCCGTTATTCGGAAGGATATTCTCCGCATCAGATTATGTCCTTTGCGGCGCCGCTTGGAGTCGGAATCACAAGCGATGGCGAATATTTTGATATTGAAGTCAATGAATCCATGACATCTGAGGAGGCAGTCGCTGCACTGAATGAAACCATGGTAGATGGTGTGGAGGTTACTTCCTATGTGAAACTGCCGGATAAAGCGAAAACCGCGATGTCAATTGTGGCAGCGGCAGATTACCGGCTGAGCTATAAAGAAGGGTACGAAAGTCCGTTTTCAACGGAGGAATGGAAAAGAATCGTCAAAGAACGGTTTTGGGACAGCCCACAGTTTACCATTATCAAAAAGACGAAAAAAAGTGAACGGGAAGTGGACCTAAAACCATTGGTATACGCGTTTTCCGTTGAAGAGGAACAGGGACGCCCGGCATTTTTCCTGCAGGTTTCTACGGGCAGTGTGGATAATATCAAACCGGAACTGGTACTTTCATCGGTTTATCAGCTTTGCGGACTGGAATACTGCGAATCCGCAATCCAGATCCACCGGCTCGAAGTTTATGCGAGGGATGAACAGGGGCAGCTGGTTGGGCTTTCCGGCATGGGAGAGGAAATTGTTTAAATGAATCGGATCGTTGTCACAAAACTGGAACATCATCTGACAGAGTATCTTGCTTATCTGGTTTTGGATGAGAACCGGAAGCTGCAGGAACTTCAGGTTTTTGAACCGGAAGAAAATACTCTGCTGGATCATATTTATGTAGGATATGTAGAGAAGATTGTGCCCAATATTCATGCCGCTTTTGTGCGCATTGCGGATGGACAGAAATGCTATCTTCCGCTGAATGATGTGAAAAACCCGGTGTATACCAGAAAATTATCCAAAAAAGAAGCGCTCTGTGAAGGGGATGAGTTGCTGGTGCAGGTTGTAAAAGATGCGGTAAAAACCAAAGATCCGGTCGTAAGCACCAAGCTTGTAGTGCATGGACATTACTGTTTCCTTTCGACAGAGAATACCTGTCTTGGCGTTTCTAAAAAATTATCCCAGGAGGAGTCAAAAAGACTGTCGGCTCTTTTAGAGAACACGTGTAAGGATCATGAAGCAGAAGGGTATGGGCTGGTATTCAGAACCAATGCAGGGGCGGTTCCGGAAACCGAATTATGCGAAGATATCGAGCTGGTGCAGAAAGAATACCGGGCTTTAAAGAAGACCGGTACACATCAGAATGCCGGAGATCTGGTGTACCGGAATCTCCCCGGCTATTTGGCGCGGTTAAAAGCAGAAAATTTTGAAAAAACAGATCTGGTTCTTACGGATGGTCAGGATCTGTATCAGGAAATCTGTGCATACCTTCCCCATCTTGTGGAAGAAAAGAAAGTGCAGCTTTACCGGGATGATGCGGTCAGTCTTTCGATTTTATATCATCTGCGGGGCAATATGCAGGAACTGCTTTCTTCCAAAGTATGGCTTGATTCCGGAGCCAATATTATCATTGAATCTCTTGAAACCCTGACGGTCATTGATGTCAACAGCGGAAAAAACCGGTCCCGCCGGGAAGAGGCTTTATTTGCGATCAATGTTGAAGCGGCAAAAGAGATTGCACGGCAGCTTCGTCTGCGCAACATTTCAGGGATGATCCTCGTGGATTTCATCAATCTGAAAAAGAAAGAACAGCAGCAGAAGCTGATTTCCGTTATTCGGGAGGAATTACAAAAAGATTCGGTTCCCGCAAATTTTATCGATATTACCAGACTTGGTCTGGTGGAACTGACCCGGAAAAAAGTATACAAATCTTTGCGTGAAATTTTATCATAAACAGCTTGACGAACAGGTGGTCATGTGCTATTATACACTAGTATGCCGCACAGTGAGGTAAAAGTTTGCTTATTGGCAACACCGTAACTGGCGAGTAATGATAAATAGGAGGTGCCATATGTACGCAATTATAG
>ERZ1034763.367-NODE-367-length-21607-cov-15.030902_pt1 | contig 21607 bp, 17 predicted proteins | sample MGYA00520701_ERZ1034763 | MGnify/ENA primary metagenome ERZ1034763 (study PRJEB33766, sample SAMN09781707) | gut metagenome | biome: gut microbiome | host: Homo sapiens | place: Madagascar | study: EMG produced TPA metagenomics assembly of the PRJNA485056 data...
TTTTCTTCTTCAAGCTCCTGCTTTTCTTTATAAAACATATTAGCTTTAACATAAACCTGAATAAAGTCTTTCATAACCTCGGCAAGTTCGCCCTTTTGGTAATTTGCAAGAAGTATTCTTTCATCATCATCAATTACAAGCGGGCCTCTTTCATAATCATTAAAAGTAGGCATAAGTGAATATGTTTCCTTGGTTTTAACAATAGAAATAAGTGTATAATCCGCTGTTGCATTTACGAAACCGCTTTTTTTAGTATACTTTTCAATAGTTGAAAGCGGAGATGAATCATTATGCTTTTTGGTATAACAATATGATATAACTTCCTCCACAAAATTTTCAATTTGCGAATCCGAATATGGTGCTTTAAGCAAAACAACTTTATCAATATCCGCAATACCGTACTTGTCGCTTTCACCGCAAGGAATACCAATCATATTTTCATCTTCATCAATATATACGCTTATAGTAGAGAACTCTTTTTCTTTAACATTGCTCATAACTGCACCTCACAGAAAATTAGTGAAATAATTATACATTATTTTAATCAAAATTACAACTTTATTTGAAAAACAGATTTAATAATGATATAATTATAAAAAACATTCAGGGGTGTTAACTTGAAAAAGGTTTTAATAACAGGCGGTGCAACAGGTATAGGCAAGGCAACAGCACTGCTTTTTAAACAAAAGGGTTATGATGTTTTTATCACATATAACCAAAGCGAACCGAATTTTGACGGGATAACCAAAATCAAATGTAATCTTGAAAACGAAAATGAAATAATCGAACTTTTTAATCAAATCACAAGCATAGATGTATTGGTGAATAATGCCGGCATAAGCCTTATTAAGCAGATAAATGACACGACAGCCGAAGAATATGATAAAATTATGCGAATTAACGCAAGGTCATATTTTCTCTGCTCGCGCGAAGCAGTTAAACTTATGCTTAAAAGCCACAGCGGTGCAATAGTAAATGTATCATCAATGTGGGGGCAGCTCGGAGCATCGTGCGAAATTGCATATTCAATGAGCAAAGCGGCAGTAGTAGGATTAAGTCGTTCTCTTGCGCAGGAGCTTGCGCCAAGCGGCATAACCGTAAACTGCATTTGCCCCGGAATAATTGACACAAGAATGAACTCAATGTTTGAAAAAAGCGAACTTGAAGAGGAAGTGCCTATCGGCAGGCTCGGTACAGCAGAAGAAGTGGCAGATGCGATTTACTTTTTATCACAAAACAAATACATTACATCACAAATTTTAGGTGTAAACGGAGGAATAGTATAATAAATAAGGTGCAATGGATAATTTTTCTTTACGAATTATCCATTGCACCTTTTATTTAATTGAAAGTAAAACGCGTATTCCAAAGGATATTACGGTTAAAATAACAGACATAACAGGTTTATTAACAGCTCTGTAATAGCCATAAAGCATAAGCAAAAGTACAAAAAGCCGTGATTTGAGTTTTTCATTTTTCCTGTTGTTAAATCTATTGTTTCATATGTTATTGGGTAACTATTTTTGCAAAACTGCCGTTTTGCCTATCCTTTGTAACTATAATTTTATTATCTATTCTTGACGCCAAAGCATCAATATGAGAAATGATGCCTACAAGCCTGCCGCCCTGTGAAAGAGAATTCAGTGCAGAAAGTGCCCTGTCAAGTGCTTCATCATCAAGTGAGCCAAAGCCCTCATCCACAAACATAGTATCAAGCTTAATGCCGCCGCTTGAAGACTGAATTTCATCTGAAAGACCGAGCGCAAGTGACAGAGAAGCCATAAATGATTCACCGCCTGAAAGCGTGCTTACACTTCTTGTTGAGCCGTTAAAATGGTCAAGCACATCAAGTGCCAAGCCCTCATTTTTCTTTAATGTTTCGGCATCGTGCCTGCGAATAAGTTCATACTGCCCATCGCTCATTGTAAGCAGGCGAAGATTTGCTTTTCTCAAAATTCTGTCAAAGTAAGTCATTTGAACAAAGGTTTCAAGCGTAATTTTCTCTTTTCCCGAAATATCACCGTTTGCCGTTTCACTGAGAGATTTCAGCCAAACATACTTTTTATCAAGCTGTGCTAAATCGCGGCTTTTGGCTCTTATCTCTTTAAGAAGTGATTTGTTATTTTCTGTTCTGTAATAAACGAGCTTAGCCTTTTCGTTTTCTTCACTTTTGGTATTTTCAAGTTCTGCAAGCTTCTGTAAAAGCTTTTCAACATCATAATTTTCAAAATCTTTAATTGAATTTTCAAGGCTTAATTTTTTACCTAAAAGAGTATCCAATCGTGACTTTGATTTATCTAAATTTTCTTTTGCCTTTTCTATTTCGGCTTTGATAAGCTGCACTTGTACTTTATATTCATTTTGCTTTGCAAGGGCGTGTGATTTGGTGTCAAAATCAAGTTCATTTTTCAGTTTCATAACCGAACCCGACTTTTCATCGACCCTTGCTTTTAGAGAAGCGACTGCTGCTTTGCAAGCGGAAATTTCCTGCAATGTGAGAGTCGATTTTTCCTGCATTTTCGGAATATCTGTTTCCAATTTTTTGCGCATTATATCTTTGCTTTCAGCTTCTTCTAAAAGTGCTTTGGTATCTTCATATTCTCTCTTTAATTCACCATTTTGCAAATTGACATTTTCTATAATATTTTCGCTTGTGTCAAAAAGTTTTTCGGCTTTCGCTTTCACATTTTGAAGTAAAGTATCAATAACCGCCTTTTTGGACGAACATTCTTTTCCGGCTTCACTTGCGTATTCCTGCGATTTTTGCGCAAGTGCTTTGGCTTTTTCAACATCTGCCGCACTCGGTGCATTTTCGCTTATTACTGCCCTATTAGGATGATTTTTTGAGCCGCAAACAGGACAAGGCTCACCGTCTTTAAGCTCGCTTGCCATAATACCTGCCTGCTCGCTTAAAAATGCGGTGTATTTCATACTGTATTCATCATTAAGATTGTTATATTTATCAAGCGCACTTTTCGCCTTTTCCTGAAGTAAAGATTATTTTTCTTTTTCTTCTTTATATTTTTTTATTTCATTCTTTAATTCATCTAAAGACTGCACTTTGTTTTTAATATCATTTAATTTCGAATTAAGTCTTTCAATATCAATTAAAGAATTTTTATAAATTTGAAGTCGCTTCGTTTTTTCTTCAATATCGCAAGTTAGTGAAGCATACTCATTTTCTTTGATTTTTAAAAGCTTTTCTTTTTCTTTAACAGTCTGAACATCAATATTTAATTCATTTTGAACTTTTTCAAATTCATCAAACTTCGGCATTTTATCTTCAATAAGATTTATTTTTTTGGATAAAACTTCCAAAGTTTCATTTTTGGCGGCGGAATTTGAATTTACCTTTTTACTTTCGTTAAAGTTTTTATCGGCAATTTCAATTTCTTTCAAAATATTTGCATATTCTTTTTTTAATTCTTCCTGATTTTTTGCCACCGCCAAAGCAGAAGTCAATTTTGCTGTTTCTTTATCTGTTTTTTCAAGAAAGTTATTTAATTCATTATACCGTGCGCTGTCTTTTTCCACGATTTTATTCATCAGCGATATAACATCGTCGATTAAAACTTCGCCGTTTTTTGCACTTTCAAGCGACGGTGACAGCGTATCATTTTCACCGCAGGAAAATTGAGAAATATATTGATTTATGCTTTGCTTTTCCCTTTCTCTCTGCTTTTTAAGCTCATTAAAAAGGCTTGATAGTTTATATTCAATTTGGCTGTACGGTTCGGTTTTAAATATTTTTCTGAAAATTTCTTTTCTCTCTTTGGTATCACAATTTAAGAGCTTTCTGAAATCACCTTGTGCTATCATTGCAATTTGCGAAAATTGGTTTTTATCAACGCCCAAAATTTCTTCGATTTTAGCTGTTACTTCATTTGTTTTTGAAACAACTGTACCGTTTGGCAAAATAAGAGTTGCATTTGCACCTTGCTTTGCAAAACCCTCTCCCCTTTTGCTTTTACGCAAATATTCAGGATTTCTTGTAACTTTATACATTTCACCGTTATATTCAAATTCAAGTTCAACATATGTTTTTGTTTCATCATTGGCATATTTTGAACGAAAAGAAGATTTATCGCGAATATCTCCGCTTGCTTTACCGTAAAGTGCAAAGCAAACAGCATCAAAAATCGTGGTTTTGCCGGCACCTGTGTCACCGCAAATAAGATAAATTCCGCCGTTTCCAAGCTTTCGCATATCAAGTGAAACTTCGCCGGCATAAGGGCCAAACGCCGACATAGTAAGTTTTAAAGGTCGCATTTTTCACCCTCCCATACTTCTTTCACAATATCTTTTAAAAGTTTGGTTTGCTCGTCATTTAAAGCAGAAGCATTCTGCTTTTCATACAGATTTCCAAAAATTTCAATCGGTGATTTTTCTTTTACATTTTCTATTTTTTCAATTTCACCGCTTGCCCTTGTTCTTCTGTTATCATAATCGAGCTTCATTATATTTGTATAAACAGTTCTAATCCTGCCGATTGCATCTACAACATCTTCTTCATCTGTAAGAGTGATATGAAAATAATCTTCTTTACTGTTAAGCTTTTTCCAATAGCTTTTTTGCATAAGTTCGTCGTATGTACCCTTTATTTCCACCAAATCACGCTTTGGTATAAGAGGAACAAGTGAAATCTCAACATCACCTTTTTCTTTCATTTCAACAACGGTAACGCTCTTGTTATGCCTGCATTCAGAAAATGAATATTTAAGCGGTGTACCGCAGTATCTGACAGTATCACGAACAAGCTTTTGCGGCGAATGGATATGCCCGAGTGCAACATAATCGAATTTATCATAAGCGCAAACATCAACATTATCTGTGCCGCCAAGGCTGATTTCTTCGCTGTCGCTCTTAATTGCTCCGGTCACAAATTGGTGGGATAAAATGACATTCCTCTCACTTTCATCAAGCGAAATATGGCCAAGTGCACAGCTTACAGCGTCGGTATAACTGTTTATTTCTTCATCAGGAAAAGCTTGGCGCACATTAACCGGCTTGATAAAAGGGAGCATAAAAACATTTACATTTCCCCATTCATCACTTAAAGTATGCTTTTCAATATTTCCGTCATAAACAGGTGACATAAAAATATTTCCGCTTTGCATAATTCTTGCGCCAAAAGCAATTCTTTCTGCACTGTCGTGATTACCGCTGATGATAAAAACAGGCAATTTTAAAGATGAAAGCCTGAAAATAAAATCATCAAGCAGCCTTACCGCTTCGCCTGAAGGTTGGGTTTTATCATACACATCACCTGCAATCAACACAAAATCAGGCTTTTGCTTTTCAATTATTTCTATTATTTCAAGAAGTATATACTTTTGGTCATCAAGCATTGAAAATTCATTTACACGCTTGCCGATATGCAAATCGGAAAGATGAATAAACTTCATAATTTGTCCCCTTTAAATTCAATGATTCTATTATATAAAGGTATTCTATTTTAGTCAATATTCACTTTTTATAGTACAAAATGAGCAAAAATGCAAATACGCTTGCATTACCATATAAAAATAAGTATTATATAGTAAATAATACAAAATTCACTTTTTAAAAATTATAGGGAGAATACTATGAATCCTTTTCTTTTTACCGATGATGAAGAAAAAAAGTATGCGCTCGCCTGTCTTAAATTTTCAAAAAAGCTCGGGCTGATTGACGATGACAGCTTGGAAGCAGTAATTAAAAGATGTGACGCAGAAAACGAAAAAAGAAAACTTCAAAAAGAAAATAACGAAACAGTATACGGGCTTACCCACTTTTCATACCCGGCATATCTTGATTATGAACTTACAAGATTAAAGCTTGATTTTGTGGGCGAATGTGAAAATGTAAAAAAAGCCTATACATATAAAGAAATAAGCCGAAAGCAAATGAAAGCTTATTTCAAGCAAAATAAGGATTTATTTACAAGATATAATAATGACAAATTTTTCTTTTTTGAAGTTAAAACCGTTATTTACAAGAAGATAAGAGAGGAGCAGTATGATGAAGAAATCAACAATATACTTCGTAAGCTCGCTTAACGGCAATGACGAAAATGACGGTTTGAGCGAAAGCACCGCATTTAAAAGCCTTAATAAAATCAATGAAATTGATCTTATACCGGGTGACAAAGTATTTCTTTTAAGAGGCTCTGTTTTTGAAAATGAATTTTTGCATTTAAAAAACTGTGGTGACATAAACGGTGATATGATTGAAATCACAGCCTATGGGCAGGACGGTGATTTGCCGAAAATCAACACTAACGGTCACGGTGTTTGGTATCAGAATTACGGATGTGAACTTGACTATTCGGGCCACATTTACAAGGGCAATGTTTCATCATCAATTCTTCTTTACGATGTTGAAAATATACTTATAAGAAATATTGAGATTACAAACAAGGAAGAATTTAAAGATATGGAAAGCTACTGTGCGCCGGATAAAATGGATAGAACCGGTGTAGCCGCAGTTGCAAAAAACAGGGGTACGCTCCATTCAATAAAACTTGATAATTTATTTATTCACGATGTAAACGGAAATGTTTACAACAAGCATATGAATAACGGCGGAATATATATGACATCGTTTACACCCGATAATGAAAGTGAAACCGGCGTGGCAAGATATGACGGTGTAGAAATTAAAAACTGCTATGTAAAAAATGTAAGCAGATGGGGAATTGCAGTGGGCTATTCATATCGCCACAAGGATTTTGCAACCAAAGAGCTTGATGAAGAAACTTTCAAAAAATACGGAAATGAAAACATAGTTATTAAAAATAATTATGTTAAATATGCCGGCGGTGACGCAATTACACCTATGTATGCTTTAACTCCGCTTGTTGAGCATAATATTGCAGATTCCTGCGCTACCGAAATGAATGACAGAATTTACAAATATCCACAAAAGCGTGCCGGCAAGGTAGCGGCTGCCATTTGGCCTTGGAAATGTAAAAATGCACTTTTAAGATACAACGATGCAAGCGATACAAAACTCAACCAAGACGGTATGGCATATGACGCAGATTCGGGTGACGGAACAAAGTATGAATATAACTATTCACGGCTTAATGAAGGCGGATGTATGATGTTTTGCTTGCAACAAGCAGTGCATAACACTTTTGAAAACAATTTAAGTGTTGATGATTTAAGCGGTACAATGACACCGGCAAGCAATCCTGACGCTTATGTTGCAAATAATACATTTTATGTAAGGCCGGGCGTTCCTTTTGTAAGAAAAAGAATGCACGGAAAAATGACGCTGAAAAACAACAAAGTTATAAAAATTGAGAAATAAAACGGAGGATACAAAATGGCAAACAGCAAAGGCAGAGTAACAATTCCGACAGATATGGATGTTGTTAAAGAAACCCTTGAAATTATGGATGAATGGGGTGCAGACGCTATTCGTGACTGTGACGGAACAGAATTTCCGCAGGAACTTCGCGACACAGGTGCAAAAGTTTATGCCACTTATTACACAACAAGAAAAGATAATGCTTGGGCAAAAGCAAATCCTGATGAAATTCAGCAGATGTACATTATGACCAAATTTCACACTGCTGTAAGTGACACTATTTCCATTCACCTTATGGATAATCTTTATCCGGATATGCTAAAAGTAAACAACCGTGATGATATTACAAGATGGTGGGAAGTTATTGACAGAACTACGGGCGAAGTAGTGTCCCCTGCCGATTGGACTTATGATGAAGAAAGCGGAAATGTAACAATAAATAACGCAACCCCGTTTCACGAATACACAGTCAGCTTTTTAGCTTATATTATGTGGGACCCTGTGCATATGTATAACGCAGTAGTTAACGAATGGGATGTTGAACCGCAAATTACATTTGATGTTCGCCAGCCGAAAACAAAAGCACATTCACTTGAAAGGCTTCGCAAATTCCTTGACAGTCACGAATATGTTGATGTAGTCAGATTCACAACTTTCTTCCACCAATTCACATTGATTTTTGATGAACTTGCGAGGGAAAAATTTGTTGATTGGTTTGGTTACAGTGCTTCAGTCAGCCCGTATATACTTGAGCAATTTGAAAAAGAGGTTGGATATAAATTCCGCCCTGAATTTATTATTGACCAGGGATATATGAATAACACATATCGAATTCCGTCAAAAGAATTCAAAGATTTTCAGGCTTTTCAAAGGCGCGAAGTTGCAAAGCTTGCCAAAGAAATGGTTGACATAGTACACGAATACGGCAAGGAAGCTATGATGTTTATGGGTGACCATTGGATTGGAATGGAACCGTTTATGGATGAATTCGCATCAATAGGGCTTGACGCAGTAGTAGGAAGTGTAGGAAACGGTGCAACTCTCCGTCTTTTCAGTGATATTAAAAATGTAAAATACACAGAAGGCAGATTTTTACCGTACTTCTTCCCTGATGTTTTCTGTGAGGGCGGCGACCCTATAAAAGAAGCAAAGGTAAATTGGGTAACAGCAAGGCGCGCTATTTTAAGAAGTCCTATCCAGCGTATCGGCTACGGCGGCTATCTTAAGCTTGCACTTAAATTTCCTGATTTTGTGGATTACATTAAATCTGTTTGCAATGAATTTCGTACTCTTTATGATAACATTCAGGGTGTAACACCTTACTGTGTGAAAAAAGTTGCAGTTCTCAACTGCTGGGGCAAAATGAGAGCTTGGTCTAACCATATGGTTCACCACGGACTTTATTACAGGCAAAACTATTCATACTTCGGTGTTATCGAAGCATTGAGTGGCGCACCTTTTGATGTATCTTTCATCAGCTTTGACGATATAAAAGAAAATAAAAACCTACTTGATGATATTGATGTCATTATCAATGTAGGCGATGCAGACACAGCGCAAGGCGGCGGCGAATACTGGGCAGATGAAGAAATCGTTACCGCAATCAAAAAATTTGTATATAACGGCGGCGGATTTATCGGTGTAGGTGAACCGGGCGCTCATCATTGGCAAGGAAAATTCTTCCAGCTTGATGATATTTTAGGTGTTGAAGAGGAAAACGGCTTCACTTTAAACACACGCCGCTACAATACCGAGGAACACCGTGACCACTTCATTCTAGAGGATACAAACAATGGCAATGTTGACTTTGGCGAGGGCAAGAAAAACATTGTTGCACTTGACAAAACGACCGTACTTGTTCAAAATGCAAGTGAACTGCCATTCGCTGTTCGCCACGCTGAAGAAGTGCAAATGGCAGTTAAAGAATTCGGAAAAGGCAGAGGTGTATACATCAGCGGTCTTCCGTATTCATTTGAAAACAGCCGCGTACTTTACAGAGCTGTTCTTTGGAGCGCAAATTCTGAAAATGAACTTCATAAGTGGTATTCAACTAACTACAATGTAGAAGTTCACGCTTATGTTAAAAACAAAAAATACTGCGTAGTAAATAACACATACGAGCCGCAGGATACAACAGTTTATGTAGGCGACGGTTCAAGCTTTGAACTTCACCTTGATTCAAATGAAATCAAGTGGTATCAAATTTAATATTACTTAATAGCAAAAGGCGAGGTGCAAGCACCTCGCCTTTTATTATTACTTATTTAATTATTCTGCAACTTCTTTTGTTTCTACTTCACTGTTCTTTTTGCTTTTTGCATAACTTTTAAATGAGTTAACTACAATAATAAGAGCAAGAACGATAAGCAAAACTGCAACTACAAGCTGAATTACGCTTGCAAAAATATCTTGACCTGCCGAAAGCGACTTGATAAGTCCGATTACACGCTGAACAAGTGCAGTAAATGTTACACAAAGCATAATAATCATAGGTGGGAAAAGCATCTTATTGCTTCTGCCGGTAACCTTAAGGAATACACAAAGAGTGATAAGAACAAGTGCGCTCAAAAGCTGGTTAGCCGAACCGAAGAGCGGCCAAATTGTTTGATAGCCAATTTTGGTAAGAACAAAACCGCAGGCAAGAGTTATGATTGTTGAAAAATATGTATTACACATAAGCTTTCTCCAAGGCTTTGCGTTTTTCATATCGTCAACACTGAATAATTCTTGGAAGCTCATTCTGCCGATACGGGCAACAGCGTCAAGAGTTGTGAGAGCAAGTGCAGAAACACACATAGTCATAAATACAGTTGAAAAATGAACCGAAAGTCCCATTTTTTCAAAAAAGCCTGCAACACCTGATGAGAAAATCTGGAAAGGTGTACCTTCAGCCGGAACACCGTTTTTGGCGGCAGCACCTGCAACGCAAAGTGCAAGAACTGCAAGCACACTTTCAAGTATCATAGCGCCATATCCGACTTTAAGCATATCTTTTTCATTAGCAATTGTTTTTGAAGATGTACCTGACGATACAAGTGAATGGAAACCTGAAACAGCACCGCAAGCAACTGTTACAAACAAAATCGGGAACATTGTACCGAGCTGTTCATTTTTAAATCCGGTAAATACAGGTAAATTCATTGTTGGATGGCCGATTACAAGTCCTAAAGCCGCGCCAAAAATCATACATACAAACATAATAGTAGTCATATAATCTCTCGGCTGTTTCATAAGCCAAATAGGAACAATTGCGGCAATAAAGATATATGCAAATACAATATAACTCCAGCCGTCTTTGCCGAGTGTAATAGGAACTTTAATTCCGATTGCAAATGAGATTACAATAAAAATTACGCCTACAACAAATTCTTTCCAACCGGAAAAATTGAATTTCTTTTGGATAAGTCCGAAAAGTACAGCAAATACCATAAACATAATTGATATCATACCTGCTGAACCATTGATTGAAGCATTAGGCAAAGGGGCACCGGTAACAGCATCAAATGATGTAAATGTACTTGAAACCATATCTGCAAATACTGCAATGATCAAAAGCGAGAAAAGCCAGCAGAAAAGTAAGAAAAGCTTTCTGCCTGTTTTGCCGATATACTTTTCAATAAGCATACCCATTGATTTACCCTGATTTTTAACAGAAGCGTAAAGTGCGCCGAAATCGGTTACCGCACCAAAGAATACACCACCGATAAGAATCCAAAGCAATACAGGAAGCCAACCAAACACAGCAGCCTGGATGGCACCGGTTACAGGACCTGCACCTGCGATTGATGAAAACTGATGTGAAAATACAGTCCATCCGTTAGTAGGAACATAGTCCTTTCCGTCATTATACTTTACGGCAGGAGTTTCGGCTTTTGGGTCAATACCCCATTTTTTAGCAATATGTCTGCCGTATAAGACATAGCCTAAGCCGAGAACAACAACAGCAATTAAAACAATTACAAGCGTGTTCATAAATACCCTCTTCTTTCTTAAATTATAATTTGCAGTCAAAAACTTATGAGCAAAAAAACAAGCCTCCGCCCTGCAAAAACCGTTTCCGGTTTTCTGCAAAGGCGAAGGCATAAACTTCTTTATTTTCTTGTGCTTTCGTGTTACCACTTTGCTTGCCGATAAAATCGACCACTCATCCCCCGTCAATAACTAATTTATAGTAATTAACAGCGACTCAAATAACGGTGAGAACCGGTTTCAATTACTTGCTTTCTTTCACTGAAACAGCTTGCAGGTGAGGGCAAAGCGTTCCTTGATGCTGTCTTGCACAGCCGGCAGCTTTCTGTAAACGGTGCTACGCCAAGTCATTTCCTGTTCATTGCTTTTGACTGTTAAATTTATGATTTAATGGTAATACTAAAATTTCAATTTGTCAAATATTTGTGTTAATTTTGTAAACTTGAACAAATCGGCAGTTTTTTAAAAACCGTGTTTTGTACAATTTTGAAATTAAAATTTCATATTCATATCACTTGAAATAAAAAACATAGACTTTTTTGCAATATTGTAAGCTTTAAAATCACTTTTTTAATAGTTATAATAGTTTCTTTTATGAGCCCAGTAGAATACAGACATAGTCTTGGATTAGCTGTTTAAACAGTCCAAGAATATGTCTGCACCCACGAACCGAGATATTTAAAATCTTTATTTTTTACTGTTTGCAATTGCTTCATCAATAAGTTTATTAAGTTGCTTTGCTTGTGATGATGAAGTTATTGCGCCAACAATTGGTTGACCTACAATATTTCCGTTTTTATCAACTACATATGTTGTTGGATATGAATAAAGACCTGAAGCAAATTTACCGGCCTCACTCTTTGAATCAAACCAAACATTTTTGTAGGTAATACCTTTTTTAGTCAAAACATCCTTAGCCTCAGATATAGCAGTCTTGTCACCGTCAAGAGTAAATGAGTTAATACCTATAACGGTACCGCCTTTTTCTGCAAGTTCTTTATTAAGCTTTTCCAAATCGCCAAGTTCACCTACACAAGGATTACAAGTAGTAAACCAAAAATTGATAACAGTTACATTGTTAGACGAGAAGATGTCATCACTGTTAACATCATTTCCGTCAAGGTCCTTACCCTTAAAGCTTGGAAACTTAGTAAGTTCGCTATTTTCACTTACCATACCTGCACTTTCAGCGTCAACACTTTCACCCTCGCTCGGCTTACTGCCACAGCCCGGATATTTTTGTTCTAAAATTGTGAGTTTACCCTCAATTTCTTTAATTTGATTTGCGCCGTCTTTAAGAATTTTCAACTCATCTGCAGTAAATTTATCTTTACCGTTTTCAATAGTATTGAGCAAAAAGTCACCATAATTTGTTCCGTCTTCAATCATAGGAGTGTCCTTATTTGCTGACATAAACACTTTTTCCCAAAGCTGTGAATTACTTGTAAAAATATCATTTTCTTTTTGCATAAGCTTTTTATAAAGTGCAGTTGCGTCATCTAAATCGCTTGGTTCACTTTCCATTAAATTTGAAATATCAGCAGTATTATTTGACTGAGATTTGTCGTTATTTTTAGCTGTTGAACAAGCAACAAGGCTAAACATAAGCACTAAAACCATAAGTATAGTTAATATTTTTGATTTTTTCATAATTATTATTCCTCCGTTGTTATATCTTTTTTGTTATTTGTTTTAATATCTGTTTTATTGTTTTCTTTTACAGTGTTGCAAAGATTTTTTTCAGGCATACCAAATCCGTAGTGAAAGCTTAGTGCATCAGTAGGACAAGCAGTTATACACTTACCACAACGAATACACTCAGTGCTGTTTGGTGTTTTTATCACATCAACATCCATTTTACACGCTCTTGCGCATTTGCCACAAGACACGCATTTATGCTCATCAACCTTTATTCCAAGCAACGACACCTTGTTCATCAATGCATAAAAAGCACCGAGTGGACAAATCCACTTGCAAAACGGACGATAGAAAACTACACTCAGTACAACTACAATAATCAAAATAATAAGCTTTTGAATAAATTTATTTCCTAAAGCCGAGCGTATACCCTCATCAATAGCAGACAATGGAATTGCACCCTCAAGCACACCCTGTGGGCATATATATTTACAAAAGAACGGGTCGCCCATTCCAACATCATTAACCACAAGTACAGGTAGCAATACAACCGTCAACAGCAAGATGATATATTTTAAATATGTTAAAGGCTTTAGTTTTTTTGTTGAAAGCTTTTTACACGGTATTTTATTAAGCAAATCTTGAAGCCAACCAAACGGACACAAAAAGCCACAAATAAATCGACCAAGCAACACGCCAAGCAAAATTAAAAATCCTGTTACATAATAGGAAAACTTAAATTTTGATGAGCCTACAACAGCCTGAAACGAGCCGATTGGACACGCACCCGACGCAGCAGGACAAGAGTAGCAATTTAGCCCCGGTACGCACACAGCCTTGCCATTGCCCTGATATATTCCGCCTTTAAAAAAATTAGGTAAATGAATATTTGTCAAAAGCGTTGCACCTGCCTGAATACAAGTACGAAAACGGCTTACAAGCTTTGAAACATTCTTTTTTCTTTTATCCAATTCCAATACACTCCAAGCATAATCTTATTGCTTTGCTAAGCACAGTGTCTGCCTCACCACGCATTGCTCCATAGCACAGCATAACCACTCCGGCAACAAGGAAACCGATTTGAGATATTGCTTTTTTTACTTTGAACAATTTAACCACTCCCTTCATTTTTCGCCTTATTATATCACGAACGATATAAAATCCTTGTTAAGAAAAAATTTAACAAAGATTTTATTTTTTTGTGTTATAATCTATAATAAAAATATTTTACCAATAATACAAAGTGATAGGAGATATTTATGCATATTTTAGTTGTTGAAGACGAGGTTGCTCTTTGTGACACAATCGTAAGAAGTCTTAAGCGTCTTGCTTACAGTGTTGATTATTGCTATGACGGTCAAAAGGCATTAGATATGCTTAGTGTTGAAAGTTTCGACCTTGTTGTGCTCGATTTAAACCTACCTAATGTTGACGGAATGACAGTATTGAAAACTCTAAGGCAAACAGACATTGACACAAAGGTTTTAATTTTATCGGCCCGTTGTGAGGTTGCAGACAAGGTTTTAGGATTAGATGAAGGTGCAAATGATTATTTAACAAAACCATTTCACTTAGATGAGCTTTCGGCAAGAATACGAAACCTTACCCTTAGAAAGTTCACTCAAAACGACATTGTTTTAAAATGTTCAAATCTTTCATTTAACACAAAAACACGCAAAGCAGATGTAAATGATGAAGAATTATCTTTAACTCGCAAGGAAACAGGAATACTTGAATATCTAATGTTAAATCAAGGCAGACCTGTAAGTCAAGAGGAGTTGATTGAACACGTATGGGACAGCAGTGTTGACAATTTCAGCAACTCAATAAGAGTGCACATTTCATCATTAAGAAAAAAGCTTCGTAATGCATTAGGCTATGACCCTATTCACAACCGTATAGGCGAGGGTTATGTAATGGAGGAGAAAAAATGAAAAAACTTTCTTTACAATGGCGAATAACCTTAATGACCACAGTTTTAATTTGCATAACTTGTGTGCTAATGAATTGTTTAATCGGTTGTTCGGGCAAACGATATATGGATTCAATAGGCAACGGAATATCAGCATATAGTGAAATTGATAAAGGAAAACCGAGTTCATTTAATCCGGAAAATAAAAATCTCGACCGTGAGCTTACCATTATTATCAGTGGTGCACAAGCTTCATTCAATACTACTAATTGGTACATAACAATTGCAGTAAGCATACTTGGTGGTATACTTGCATATTTTGTCAGTGGTCGTGCTTTAAAGTCGCTAAAAAGTTTTGCCTCTCAAGTAGAGAATATACAGCCCAACAATTTGGCAGATATGAAAATAAGCGATGATGTTTTGCCTGAATTTAAACAGTTTTGTCAATCATTTAACAATATGCTTGACCGACTCGACAACGGTTTTACTGCTCAACGGCAATTCACAGGAAATGCAGCGCACGAGTTAAGAACACCACTTGCCTTAACTCAAGCACAAATTGAACTTTTTTCTGTTGAGCACCCAAATATGAGCAACGATACAGCAGAATTTCTTGCACTGCTACAAGAGCAAAACGAAAGAATGTCACAAATGACAAAAACTCTGCTTGAAATGAGTGAGCTTCGTACAGTTGAGTGCAAAGATACAATAGAAATTGCCCCTATGATTGAAGAAATATTTACCGACCTTGCTCCCCTTGCAGAAAAAAAGAATATTCGCCTTGAATACAACGGCAATGGTATGATGATAGGCAGTGACACCTTAATTTATCGTTTATTATTTAATTTAACTGAAAACGCAATACGCTACAACAGAGAAAACGCTTCTGTAATTATAACTGTTGACGAAAAGAATAATCAGCTTTATATACGAGTTAAAGATAACGGTTATGGTATACCCGAGCAGTACAGAGAAAGTATCTTTCAACCATTTTTCCGTGTTGATAAATCTCGTAGCAGAGCATACGGCGGTGTAGGTCTTGGACTATCACTTGTATGGGAAATTGTACTTTTGCACAACGGTACGGTAAAAGCTGAAAAGAGCGACAAAAACGGAACAGTAATGCTTGTAACACTTCCAAAAAAACAAACAAATAATTGATTATTAAGTTTTATATAAATGTTTTAGATAAATTTGATATAAATATTATTTGTTACTTAAGGAGTTTTTTAGTTGGAATTTATTATTGAAATAGCAATTTAAAGTTAGAAAGATTATTTTTTCAATTGGCGATTCCTAATTTAATTATATATTAAATATAATAAGAGCTATCGGACTTGATGTCTGATAGCTCTTAGTTTTATGTGAATATTTTATTGTTGCCAAAATGTTGCCATTTTGAGTTGCAAAACTCCTGAAGCCCTTGTAAATAGGGCTTTTATCGAGATTGCGGAGTTATTCCCACTCTTTTCCGAGATTATCATTTGTCCTATTTTACCTCTATTTCAAGCCATTTTTGCACTGTTTTGAGGTGATTTTTTGCTGTATTATTTCCTTTATCATCGCTCATGTTGCAAAATATGTTGCAATTATAGCAAAAGAATAATTCCCGGTGGCTTGCACCTTGTTTTAGTGGCGGTATCTTCCGTCCGTCATACAAAAGCCCCTGTTTGTCGCTTCCGGGTAACAAAAAAGCGCCGTATTTTTACGACGCTTTTGTCTTACCGGGAAGTTTTGTACTTTCTGTTGCTTATAGTCCGTTGATTTATTTGCCGTTGACTTAATATAATATTAGATGGAGGTGTTTATCCGATGATAACTACCGATTTAGGAAACAGAATTCGCGAATTAAGATTACAAACAGGATTGAGTCAAGAAAAATTCGCTTTAAAAATCGACATGGATAGAACATACTATGCATCGGTTGAATCTGGAAAACGAAATATTGCAATCATTAACATCAAGAAAATAGCCGACGGACTCGGTATTACCTTGAGCGAATTATTTAAAAATTTATAAAGAGGGGATATTTTATGGCACAGAAAGATTTGCGCACATATCACCGACGAGGAGTAACTCGTGAGAGTGGCTATCATACTTGCGATGAAACAACTGGCGGCGAATGCCTTGTCCTCCACGCAGAACGGTATGTTTGTGATAGCGATACTGTAACATTTGTCTTTTCCCGATCCTCTGTTGAGGTTGTTGAACTGTTTGAAAAAGGTATTTCGATTCTCGCCTTTGGTGGATATATTCACTCCTCAAAGAAAGCAACCATCTCACTGGACATGAGTTTCTGCTATGAAGGAGAAGGATATGCCTTCGGAGATGGATGGGAGCAAACCGTCGAAGCTAATAGCTGGTCAAATATTGGCATTCACGCCGAACAACTTATCAACAAAGATCCTCATATTATTGATGCTACTGTAAAAATGACCATATCAAGCCAGCGTGGTAATATTTTGGATTTCTTTGCTTTTGATTTTGATGTGGTGTCCAAGGAAGAATTTCAAGACACATCTTGCGCAACGAGCTTTTATCAGAAGACCAGAATGCATGTGCCTTATCTGTACTATCTTCGTTCTGATTTGCCGGTTGACTGGTATCTCACTTCCGGCCAAGAGTTCATAGAGGGTAAGCGCATTATTGCAAAGAGCTGTAATCGCTGTGGTCGTTATCTACCCATCAATATTGATGACGAGTTAAAGACCTTGAGTTTTTCCTTACATTGCAAGAAACGAGCTCCGTGCGTTCATTCGACTTTCAGAGCATACAAGATACAGAACAGATCTGATTTGAAAGCAAGTGACCTCAAAGGGCTCAAAATTGAAGATGGTAAGGTTGTATCCTATTATGGACATCAGCTTGAATGTAAAGCATGCAAGAAGTTCTTTGTTAATGCTCCTTTGAATCCTCAGCGTAATGCCCAGCAGTTCAAAGAAGATGGTTTAAGACGAAGGGCTATTGAGGTTTTGGTAAATACACTCTTGGACAGAAACCTTATTCATTTTGAATTTGAGCACCGCACTAAGAAGGAGTTTTCTCGATACATCTGGGAAAAGTTCGACAAGAGATGTTTCAAGTGTGGGCCTGACTCTGACCCCATTGCGTTGGGGGATATGGCTTTAGACCACACCATGCCGTTGGCGTATTTGTACCGCCTTGATGAAACTGCTACCTGCTTGTGTAGTAGCCATAACTCTCAAAAGAGCGACCATTTCCCTGTAGATTATTATACCGAAGAAGAACTTGTTCGACTGAGTAAAATTACGGGCTTGTCTTTGACTCAGCTCCACAAGAAAGAGGTTAATCAGCAGATACTGGACTTGCTGATTGAAAATGTTGTATGGTTCTATGACGAGTTTTTGATGCACCCGGACTATCAAAAGGTAAGAGACGGAATCCGAACCGCAGACAAGATAAACGATTCCTTGAAGCGAATTATCGCTGGAAAAGTTGACCTCGCAGAAAAATACCGCAAGCAGAAAGGTCACTATCCTCGTTCTGTAACAATCAGATAATTATTCCAACGGGACTGGAGTTTTTTCCAGTCCCGTTTCTCTTTTACTTCTTCATCAAAAACAAATATTGGTGTTCCACCGTTGAGCCTTTATCCTTAATGCCGTGCTTTTCAATCTCCTGGACATTTTCAGTACCACGATACACCTCGATAAAATACGGTGCAGCTCGTTTAGATAATTCCTCTGCCATATCCACTTTCTCAGTTTTGCCAAGGTGGAGAATTACTTTACCGTTGGGCTTTAGAATATCGTAACACATTTTGAAGAAGGACAGATAAACATCAAAGTCCTTGCGTTGTTTCTGGTCGAGAAACGCATTTTCGGCTTCTTTATAGTCGTTTTCTTCCCAACCGCAAAGCCAAAGACGCATCCAGTTTTGCATATAAAATCTAATTGAATCAGCAAAAGGAGGTGAGCAAATCACAGCATCAGCAGAGATATTGTGGGTACTGAGATATTGATAGTCCCCATATATCGCTTGTCCGGAGCAATAGCTTTCAAAATCCCCCTTTTTATATGAAGCAAGCAATTTATCTTTAATATGCTCTACAACATTTTTGTAGATAAAAGCACCTGTAGGGGCATAAGGCGTAAGCGGATGAGAATTTCGTGACAATGCGTAAGGGCGATTACCATGAAGAACATGAAGGAAACACGAAAAAACCATTGCTTCAGCAGATGTAAGCGTTCTGATTCTTGAAACAAAATATTTTCGTGCGCAAAGTATTTCCTTAAAAGTGTCTTCATGGAAATAATTAGGCAGCTTCCCATTGAACCCGAAGTTTTCATATTTTTGGATCAGCCCTGAGATTTCATTGCTCTGTTTTTCGACCTCGATGTAGGAGTCTAATTGTTCAAGAACTTCCAAACAATCCTGTTCATCAGCCTTCTCTACTTTTGCCTTTGTAACACAATATGCGAGCTCACTGAGGTCGTTTCCAATGCCAACTCTATTTTGCAAGCACGCTTCTAACGGAATTGTACCAACTCCACTTAAAGGGTCAACGACTATGTCTCCCGGCTCGGTAAATTGTTCCACCAAAAAATGAGCTATTGCAGGCTTCAACTTTCCGTGATATGAGCACAAAGAATGCCACGAATGTCCCCAGTTTCGCCCCGAATACGGTGCAACTTTATATGGCATAGTATTCATAAAATTCTGTGCTTCCGCATAGAAGATTTCAAGAGGTGAATCCTTCTTATGGAATCGGAATTTCAATAGCCTCTGAGAAAGAACCATGCCATTTTTAGAACGGCGTTCTCTTAGAATATCCTCTCCATACAGTTCAAATCCATAAGATTCACAGATTTTTGTCAGAATCTCATGGGTAGGAATATGAACCCCAGCAAACTGTGAGTCTCCAATATCCATGATAAAGTAGCCGTTGTCCTTCATTGCGTGTGAGAGACGCTCGATAACTTTCTGCATATCATTAAAATAGCCTGCAACCATTATCGGAATGCGTTTATCGTATGCAACAGGTTCCAATTCTTCAAGATACGGGCGTACAACATCTGGAATCTCAAAGCCCGTATTACGATTGGAGACATTGTTTATGCCTGCAATAATTCCCTTGGAATGAAAGTGTGGCAGATCCTTTTCACTAAGAACATGACCGGATAGCTTCAACTCAAGTTTTGTGTTTCTTATATAGTTGGTACCATTAAGGTATGGCGGCGAAGTGATAACACAATCAATCTGGTTTTCAACCTCGATATTTCTTGAATCATCTGCCAGTTTAATGGTTTCTGCTAATGTAGGACAATCGCTGCTTTCAATATCATCAATGGCGATTTTGATTTTCTCGATGAAATTTGAAAGAACATCCTTGTCTCCATCTTTCTTTTCATTTTCTTTGGCGAAGCGCAAATCTCCTTGGCGAATCATTTTTGAAGCTCTAACTGTAACAGAAGCCAAAAGAACAAGCGCAATACTTTTTGTATCCTCGTCTGGAATATTGTCGACTTTTTGCTTCAAATCCAGTAATTGAGCAAGAACCTCTGCATCAAAGTATTTTTCAAAGCCATCCCATGCAGGTTCTTCAAGACAAAGTTGGAAATTGTAATTCTCTATTTCCTTTAAGAATGCTTTAAGGTATTTACTTCGGACACCTGAATCTCTCAGTCTTTTAACAGAATTAATTTTAGCCTCAATGACCTGCTGCATAAAAGGATTTGTCTCACAATAGTAAGATTTAATTCCGTGAGAAGATGCAACTAGAGATGTAGTGCCTGTGCCACAAAACGGATCAAAAATTGCATGGATATTTTCCGGCCCAATTTCCATCACAATATCGTCAATCAGGCAAGAAGAATACCCCTCTAAATAGGAATACCATCGATGAATAGGTTCCCCTTTGTTCAAACTAAAAGTTGCCGCTGCCGCTTTAGAATAACTTTTTTCCATTTTAATCTCCTTCTTGTTGGCGATGTTCAACAACATCCTCAATGCGGCAATTGAAGTAATTGCATATTCTATCAATTATTTCAAGGGAAACGGTCTCCGATCGTCCCATCTTATCCATAGTGGATTTTGAAATATTTACTGATTTCATAAGTTCTTTTTTGCTCATGTCTGTATCGATAAGCAGTTTCCATAATGGCTTATATGAAAAAGGCATTATTATTTATCCCCCTTTGCGCGATATTATACCATATAAGTATTGAGAACGCAACACTTATATATGGTTTTCACGCAAGTATGGTTTTCACGCAAGCTGGGATATGTGGAATAGTTTTCTTCCATTACTCACAGAACTTTATGACTTCTTGAATACTGCCCGAAAAAGAAAAGCCGCTATTCATCACAGCAGCCTTTCCCAGCAGAAATATTCAATTAGTCGTGGATGATTTCTACCGGCTCAAAAGGGATTTTCTTCTTCCGTACCGGCTTCATTGCTTCTGCAATGTCGCACAGGCCAAGGGCAAGACCTACACCTACACCGAGATTTACTGTTGTGATTGTCTTTCCGACTCTGCCTTTTTGATTGCATTTTGCAGTTTGACACTTTGTTGTCCTCCTTTATTAAAATTCATAGCTTTTCGGCTATGTACCTGACCAATTCATTTCCTAATCGGTCGTGGCAATATTTATTCTTAATACCAATTGCCGAGCAAAACGCCGTTTTTAGATTTATAAGGGAAGCAACAATTTCGTTTATTTCTTTTGTACTTAAATATATATGGTATTTTTCTCCTTTCATACTATCCACCTCGCTGTTTTTATCTGATTTGATGATATATTAAAGAGAAAATTTTATCAAATATGCAAAAA